>Ga0115005_10001304_pt1 | contig 19700 bp, 9 predicted proteins | sample ArcOceMetagenome_FD_87163 | JGI IMG/M metagenome (GOLD analysis project Ga0115005, IMG submission 87163) | Marine eukaryotic phytoplankton communities from Arctic Ocean - Arctic Ocean - Greenland ARC118M Metagenome | ecosystem: Environmental > Aquatic > Marine > Oceanic | place: Arctic Ocean... | reverse complement strand
TTTTTCTGCTATTTTTCCTGAAAAAATAATTCAATAGAAGGACTATTCAATGATTTTTTTAGAAAAAATATCAAGAAAATCTGAATTTCAGTTAAGCACTTTTCAAAGGGTAACAAGTCTAATGTATAATCAGGGCACCAAGTAATCTAATCTTGATTTGAAAAAAATTACATCTAGTTTCGCAGTAGCCTGATTACCTATTCAACCAATTACCAATTCAACTATTTAATCGTGCCTCCAAATCCTCTCTCCTCCCCTTCGGAATCGCCTCAATCAAATCACGCGTATACTTTGTTTTTGGATGATGATAAATTTCATCAGCATCGCCCATCTCTTCAATTTTTCCTTGATTCATCACAATCATTCGGTCGCTCATAAATTTCACGACAGACAAATCGTGGGAAATAAAAATATACGTAAATTGAAATTTCTCTCGCAACTCCATCAATAAATTCAACACCTGCGCTTGCACACTCACATCCAAAGCAGAAACTGATTCATCGCAAATAATAAATTTTGGATTTAAGGCCAAAGCTCTGGCAATACAAATTCGTTGTCGTTGACCTCCCGAAAATTCATGCGGATAACGATTAAAATGTTTCGCTTCCAGACTTACCGTTTCCAATAACTCGATCACTTTCGCTTTTCGCTCATCATCATTAGCTAAAATTTTATGCACTTGCATCGGTTCCATGATCGCATTTCCAATGGTCATTCTTGGATTGAGCGATGAATATGGATCTTGAAAAATGATCTGCATATCTTTCCGCAAATTTCGCATTTCCTCTTTCGGAAGCTCCGTTATATTTTTTCCATCAAAAAATATTTCACCTGATCTTGGCTCCACTAATCTTAAAATAGTTCTTCCGAGTGTCGTTTTCCCACAACCTGATTCTCCCACCAATCCTAAAGTTTCTCCAGGGTAAACTTTAAAACTTACATCATTCACCGCCTTCACCCAAGCAGTCGTTTTTCCAAAAAAATTCTTTTTAGCAGGGAACCAAGTTTCTAAATTATTAACTTCTAGGATTGGTTTTTGAGTAGGTAAAAATGCTTGTCGCTTAACCCGAGTCGCCAGGTCAACTTTATTATTTGTCGTTACCTCATCGATACTTTTCACTTTTTCAGTAATGATAATTTCACCATTTTCATTTTTCTCAAAATCCATAAAATCACTCACCACGGGTAATTTTTCCAAGCGAAAATCTAACGGAGGCCGGCAAGCCAAAAGTCCTTTCGTATAAGGATGCTGAGGATTTAAAAAGATGCTTCCGATATCTCCTTGCTCCACAATTTTTCCTTTAAACATCACAATCACATGATCTGCGATTTCTGAAATCACGCCCAAGTCATGGGTAATAAAAATGATAGAAGCATTGATTTCTTTTTTCAAATCATTCATTAAATCAATTATAGCTTTTTGAACAGTCACGTCCAAAGCCGTGGTTGGTTCATCAGCAATCAACACATCTGGATTGCAACTCATGGCCATGGCAATCATGACTCGTTGTTTTTGACCACCTGAAAGTTGATGAGGATAAGCATTAAAAATTCGTTCTGGATCAGGTAATTGAACTTTTTCAAAAAGTTGGATCGTTAGTTTTTTTGCATCCGCTTTTGATAGTTTTTGATGTAAAATAATTGCCTCGGCTACTTGATCTCCACATCGAAAAACTGGATTCAAAGAAGTCATTGGCTCTTGAAAAATCATCGCCAATTCATTGCCTCGGTAATGCTGCATTTCCTTGTCGGATAGTTGGAGCAAATCTATTTCGCCTTGACCCTTTGGATAATAAAGAATTTTCCCACCTACAATTTTGCCCGGAGGTTGTGCAACTAACTGCATGATGGACAAAGAAGTGACAGATTTTCCAGATCCTGATTCTCCAACAATTCCAAGAGTTTCTCCTCGATATAATGTAAAACTTATTTTATCTACTGCTTTTACAATTCCTTCTTCGGTAGAGAAATGAGTTTGTAAATCGATGACTTCTAGTAATTTTTCTTTTGCCATTTTATAGTTTGATCTTAGAAATTGAGTGGCTATAATTTTATTTTTTGTAAACTATCTTTTCATTTTGGGCAACCACAAGGAATTGCCCCTACGCAAATATATAAAATACTTGACAACAAAAAATCATATAAATTATTCATTATCTTTGGCTCTTTCCTTTATCTAAAAAACCTTGAATTTTTATTTTTCCAAAAAACAACTCATCGCGCTATGAACCAATTCTTACTTACCTTTTTTTTCTCCTTTTTAATTTTTTCTCTCCATGCACAAAACACCAACGACGATAAAATCACCACGTTAGTTAATGAAGGAATCGATTTACATGATGCCTCCGATTATAAAGGTGCGATCAAAAAGTACCAAGAAGTTTTAGAATTGGATAGTAAAAATCTATTAGCTTTAGCTGAGTTGGCTCTAACTTATCACATCACTCAAAAATATGCCGATTGTATTAATGTGTGTAAAAAAGCGATCAAGCATCATAAAAAAAATAAACAGTTGGTGACCGTTTATGTTACTTATGGAAATACTTTGGACATCATTGGTAATACCAAAAAAGCTAAAAAAATCTACAAGCAAGGCATCAAAAAATTTCCAAATGCGACGATGCTTTATTTTAACTACGGAGTTACTTTAGCCAAACTAGGTGATACGGAAAAATCTTTGGAGTGTTTTCAAAAATCCTCTCAACTAAATGCTAATCATGCGAGTTCACATTATATTCAATCTTTGATTGCTAGTGATTTGAGAATGAGAGTTCCAGCAATTTTAGCAGGTTGGCGATTTTTGATTTTAGAACCAACTGGAGAACGAGCTAAAATCATGCAAGCAGGAATTACCAACTTAATGAAAGGTAGTGCAAAAAAAACAGGTGATAATCAAGTTTCTATCACGTTGAATGCTTTGATGATCGAACCAAGAAAGGAAAATGATTTTTCGATGGTGGAAATGATTATTGATTTAAGTGGTGCCTCTGACTTGAGCGAAGAAGTTTCAGACCAAACCGAGGAAGAAAAATTTGTATTAAAAATTGAAAAAATCTGTAAAATGCTTGCTGATTATAAATCAAATAAAGGATTTTACTGGGAACATTTTGCGCCTTATTTTAAAAAATTATATGACGCAGGACATGCGGAAGCTTTGGCTTATTTGATTCAACTTTCTACCAATGAAAAAACCATCCAAACATGGATGGAAAAAAATGGCGACAAAGTGGATGACTTCTACAAATGGTCTGACAATTATGAATGGAAATGAGCCGCTAAAACTTAAATTCCTTGGCATTATTTCTGCATCAACAAAACAGAACAAATTAAAAAAAATTAAAACATGATACTTCGATTAATTTACTTGAGTTTAATTCTTATCACGCTACCTGCTATCAACTTACAGGCTCAGCAATCAATGAATATGACCCTGCTCGACACTTGGGAGGATGATTCTAGACCAGCTCCATCAGGCGTTCAGTTTAATGAAGTTTGGGGATATGCGGATTGTGAAGGAAATGAATTTGCCATTATTGGATCATCCACGCATGTTCATTTTATTGACTTAGCTGACCCAACCAATCTTGTTCAGATTGACAGTTTTCCAGGTGGAGAAACAACGATTTGGCGAGACATCAAAACTTATAAAGATCGAGCTTATGCTGTTTCGGATAATACAAATGAAGGATTGATGATTTTCGATTTGAGTGATTTGCCAAACTCCATCACTAAGACTTATCAGAGTACCGAGTTTTTTGGAAAATCACATAATATATTTATCGATGAAGAAAATGGGCGATTATATTCTGTTGGAACGAATACACAAAGCGGTGGAGTGATTGTTTTAGATTTGAATAATAATCCTGATAATCCTACCCTGATGGCTGCAGTTAATTTCCCGGCAAATCCATCAACAGGACAAGGCTACGCACATGATATTTATGTGCGGGATAATATTGCTTATGGTTCACATGGATACCTAGGGTTTTTCATTTGGGATATGACTGATCCGACGACTCCTGTTTTATTGGCTTCGCAAAATACTGGCGGGTACAATCACAGTAGTTGGGTTTCAGAAGAAGGAGATTTTGCCATTTATGCTGAGGAGGTGCCGATTGGTAGACCATTGGGAGTGATTAATTTGGAAAATCTAGATAATAATTTTATCGAAATAGATCTTACGTTCAAGTTCCCTTTGAATCCAAATGATGATAATAATCGACCACATAATCCATTCATTCGTGGGGATTATTTATTTTGTTCTTACTACCATGATGGAATTCAAGTCTTCGATGTTTCCGATCCTTTGAATCCAAGTACAGCAGCATATTATGATACTAATCCAACTGATACAGCTTATGCAGGTTTTGAAGGTAATTGGGGGGCTTATCCATTTTTGCCATCTGGATTAATTTTAGCTTCTGATGTTTCTACAGGGTTATATGTTTTGGAATTAGATCCATCTATTTCACTTCTTAATATTGACCCTCCGACGACTCCAGATATCTCCGCTATTTTCCCAAGTACTTTAGAATTGTGTGAGGGAGAAAATGAAACTTTCGAAGTGCCAGATGGTTTTGAAAAATATACTTGGTACAAAGACTTCGTAAAAATAGATTCGATTAATTTCTTTTTTGAAATTTCAGAAAGTGGAACTTATTATGCTACCATTAATAACAAACAATGCGAAAGTATCTCTAATGAGATGGTGGTGATAATCAATGAATCGCCTGAGATTTCAAATTTACCAACTGAGGATATTATAATTTGTGATGGACAAGGAGTTACGTATGAAGTACCCGCAGGTTATGATCAATATGATTGGCTCAAAGATGGAACAACTATTAGTACAACCAACTCGCTGCTAATTACTGAATCAGGAACTTATCAATTGATGGCTTTGAACAATGGATGTGGATCGAATAGCGAAGAATTTGAAGTCATATTCTCTAATGATCCACCAGTTGTAATTGTCCCAAGTGGTCCTACAGAATTTTGTCAAGGAAACTTTATTTCCCTTGATGCTACTCTAAATGGAAATTATAATTACATCTGGAGTTTGAATAACCAAACGATTGATTCTACTACAACCGTAGAAGTTACAGCAAATGGAACTTACTCTTTATCAGTTACTAATGCAGATACAGGATGTGAGGCATTTGCTGGAATTGAAATTACGGTTTACGAACCCGTCATTCCAGCAATCATTTTGAATGGAAGTTTACTAACTTCCACAGGAGCAACTTATTACCAATGGTTTCAAGATGGAACCATCATTCCTAATTCAAATAATCAACAATTAAATGTAATGACTCCTGGAGATTATTATGTTGGGACAGTTGATTCAAATGGTTGTTTTGGTAATTCAAATACCATCACAATCGAAACAGTTGCGACTAATGAATTAGCAGCAGTCAATGATTTTTCTATTTTTCCAAATCCCGTGAATGAATTGTTATTTGCAAAAATTGAATTGGAAAAGGCTATGGATTTTCAAATAGAAATCATCTCTATTGATGGAAAAATTCTACAAGCAGAAAATAGATCTCTTGGAAAAAATGATTTCATCGAAATGAATATTTCTAGCTTCTCAAGTGGTGTTTATTTCCTAAAATTAAAAAATAAAAATGGCAGCATCATCCGCCGTTTTATCAAAATGTAAATACGTTGTTATATAATAAAAAAAGCCATTTGGAAGTATTTCCAAATGGCTTTTTTATTATATATCGAACAAGGATTTAATCTGTAATATAAAAACCTAGGTCGTCAAACACCTCGAATTAACTTTTTCAATTGCCGAAGGCATAATTGAAAAAAGCTCCCCTTTAGGGGCTGGGGGTTTAAAACTCCACAATCGTCACCCCGTCTCCTCCTTCCTCTCTCGGCGGATGATAAACTTTAGAAATCGAATCCGAGTACTCTCTCAATTTCATCTTCACCGCATCTCTCAGCGCACCACTTCCCTTGCCATGCAGAATCTGCAAATGAGTAGCACTTGTCATCAAAGCCTTATCCACAAAGGATTCTACCAACCTCAGCGACTCACTTGTCGTCACTCCACGCAGGTCAATTTTTGACTCGAAAGTAGTTCCAGAATCCACCACATCGGTCTGCACTCTTTTCGAACTAATAATTTCCAGCGGTTCATTTGCAGGCAAAAGATCTTTTAAGTGAGTAGTCATTTTCATGATTCCCATCAAAACAATCACTTTAGTTTTCTTGATACTTTCGACGGTTCCGGTTGCTCCACCAGATCTTAGTTTTACAAAGTCACCTACTTTGATAGTTGCACTCGCAGCTTTCGCAGCAGTCGGTTCATAGTAAACCTTCTCTCGTAAGCCGTCCACATTATCCGCCAATTCTGTTCGTTGTGCTCTCACGTTGGCAGCTAACTCTTTGGCTTTCTCTAAGTTCTTTTCTTCCCTAATTTCACGAATAACTTTTTCAAATTCCTTATTATCCCGAGCCACTTGTTGTAGCTCTTTTTCCTTGACCTGAAGTTTTAATTTCTTCCGCTTGAACTCTAAATCTCGGTGAAGATTTTCGTAGTTTTTAATCAACTTATCGAGCTTTCGCTCCCGCTCACCCATACTGTCTATTTTCTCCTCGAGCTCTTGTTTTTCTTTTTGCAAATCAATCAATAATTGATCGACCGCTTTTTCATTTTTCCCAGTTTTATGCCGAGCGTATTTTATCACTTTTGGATCCAAACCAGTTTTTCTCGCAATCTCAAATGCATAAGAACTTCCCGGTCGTCCAACGCTCATTTCATAGGTTGGGGTCAAATTATCTTTATCAAAAGTCATCGAACCATTGACGATTCCTTGATTGTTAAAAGCAAAAACTTTCAAGTTAGAGTAATGTGTGGTAATTACGCCAAACACTTTTTTATGATTCAATTCTTTTAAAATTGCTTCGGCAATCGCGCCTCCAATTTTCGGATCTGTCCCCGAACCAAACTCATCAATCAACACTAAAGTATTTTCATCGGACTGCTCCAAAAACGTTCGCATATTTTGCAACCTGGAACTATAAGTACTCAAGTCATCTTCCAAAGATTGTTGATCTCCGATATCCGAAAATACTTTGGTAAAAACCCCCATCTCCGATTTTGGATCGACGGGCACCAACATTCCTGCTTGCAACATCAACTGGATCAAGCCAACCGCTTTCATCGTCACCGATTTCCCTCCCGCATTCGGACCAGACAACATCAGGATTCGGTTTTTATTTTCAAAAACTAAATCAAAAGGAACGGTCTCCTTTTTAATTTCTTTATTTTTTAAATATAAAAGTGGATGGAACGCTTTATGAATTCCGAAGTGAGGATACTTTTTTAATACAGGCTGAGCGGCGTTCATTTTAATGGCGACCCGAGCTTTCGATTGAATAATATCAAATCGTATCATCAGACTTTGGTAGTCTTTCAGCAAGGAAATATAAGGTCGTAAAGTCGTACTCAAATCTTTTAAAATTCGATAAACCTCTCGGCGCTGTTCGGTCTCCAGATCAAAAATATCATTATTGATATCAATGATAATTTCGGGTTCAATAAAAGCTGTTTTTCCAGTCGTAGATTCATCGTGAATGATTCCTCGAATTTTTCGTTTATGCTCCGAAGGCACACTCAAAACTCGACGACCATTTCGATAACTTTCGACATTATCAGTCAACCAACCTTGGGTTCGATACTTGGTAATCACCGCTCGAAACACTTTGTCCAATTCTCTATGTTTCGCTCCGATGCCTTTGCTAATTTTCAATAATTCAGGCGACGCATCCGGTTTAATTTTCCCCTCTTCATCAATCACTTGCTCGATGGCTGAAATTAAGTCAGCATCAAAAACAACATCTCGAATAATTAAATATAAACTTGGAAATGTATCTTGTCGAGTAGGCGTGAAAAATCTAAAAATATCTCGAATGGAGAGTAAAATCGTATTGATCCGTTGCAACCCTTCGGTGGTCAAAACAGAATCTATAATGCCTAAATGCTTTAAATCTTCTGACAAATTGGAGTAAGATGTCAGCGGAAAATGTTTGTTATCATCAATGCTCAACTTATATTCACTCACCTCTAAAAGCTGTTGATGAATCTCTTGTCGGACAGTCAAAATGGGCAAATGCTGAATGGCATTTTTGCCCAATTCACCCAAACATTCCTTTTGCAATAATTCAATTACTTTATCAAATTCTACCTTTTCATAAAGGTCTTTCGGTTCCAGTTGCATAATACTCAAATCTATTTTTGATTTTATTCTTTTCTAAAAATGTTTAAACAAAAGTACGGAGATAAAGTTCCATTTTTGAACTTAATTTTGAAAAACTTAGCTTTGCGGAATCCGCGGGAAGGCTTGCGGTAAAGCAAGGATTCGTAAAGCGGAATTGCGAAAGAGTAACACTCTTTAATTCCGACCGCTTTACGAAACCTTGCCGTTTTTTAAACCATCTCACGGGTTTCGCCAAGCTACGTTTCTCAAAGAACTACAACTTCACCAATCTCCCTTCTCCTCTCCCATTCTCACTTTTGATCTGATAAAAAATAATTCCAGAATATCCATTTCCAGAAAAATCAAACTCTAGGAAATTCATTCCTTTTTGCAAGTTCAATTTTTCCGATTTTAAAATCCTTCCTACTTCGTCGTAAAAAATCACTTCTGCCGCTTCTTCCATTTCACATTGAATATTCAACTGCGTTTTTTGAGCAAAAGGATTTGGAGAAAAAGTGATTTCGGAAAATGTATTTTCTTTTTCGGCAAAAAATTCTAACCCAATTCTTAACTGATCATTTTGATTATTGTAAGCTTCTGTTTGTAATTCTTGATCGGTGATTTTTAAAACCGCTTTTAAAGTAGTTTCTTTTTTCACCTCAAAAACTAGCGTAAATAATTCTGTTCTATTTTCCACAGAAACGGCTTCACCTGACACCCAATTCATCAAAAGTAATCCTTTTCCCAAATCATTTGTCCCAAAAAATTCTTTGGGGAAATCACTCTTTTTATTCGATTTTGCTTCTACAAATTCCAAGACAGAATCATCAAAGTCTAAGGCCATTTGGTAACCAGCAATTTTCTTAAAATCTTTGGCGAAAAATGGAATTTCCACTTGTTCTCCAACGATCAGTTTTTTATTTTCTAACAAGAAATACACATAATCATTAGTTCGAGTTTCAACAGGTGTATTCGTAGTGAAAAGTGTGGCACTTGAATTTACATCTCCCACTTTTATTCCTACAAAATCCAGATCATTTCGATCAGTTGAAACTTGAAAAACATCGATTGATTCTGCAAAATTATTTAAGTCAAGAGGAGTTGGAAAAACAAAATCATTCGGTACAAATCGCCAAGAAGTATTCCCTGCAAACTCAGTTTCATAATTCAAAATCAGCAATCTAATTTTTACCAAATCAAAAGTAGTAACCGAGCCATTTTTATTCACATCAGCAGCGATCATTTTGTACGGAGAATCAAAAATTTCCAGACCTAAAATATGTTTCCGAATCAACACCATGTCAATTGTATTCACGCCATTATCAACGTCATCTAATTTTTCTGGACGGATTTCAAAAGTAGTTCCACTCATCACCTCAAAATTATACGCGCCAGAAGCATCAGTAACTGTAGTTGAAGAACCACCGCCACTTAAAATAACCTCTACCTCTTTCACCGCTTCATCAGCTTCCGTAAATATGCTACCCTGCAATGATACTGGATGTTCACCAATCTTCACTTGCGACTCATCTGGAACTGACCAACCTCGCATATTGGAAAAACCAACTGATTGAATTCCGCAAACGAAAGTAGAATCATTTTGAGATTCAAAACGGCAATCACCATCAGTTGCTACCAGAATGTTTTCAGATCCAGAACAATCTCTTCCTTTAAAAACTGTGATGTCATCAAAAGCAACTAAAGTTTCTCCTGTTCTAAATGACAACCCATTTCCGATTTGCAAAGGATTATCATCAACTACATTCGCCACTCTTCGATCATCCAAGTAAACTGAAATTTGCCCAATCTCAGGATCATAAATCACTCGACAATTCAACCAATCACCAGCTACTATTTCAACATCCTCAATCAACAACGTTTCATAATCCCCCGCTGAATTTATTTTAAAAACTCTGATACGATCTTGATCTTCATAAAAATAAATCAAGTAAGAATTACCTCTAAAATCTTGCGATAAATCATCTGCAAAAATATGTACCCCTGCTCTTTTCTCCGTTCCATTTCCTTCCAACTTCATTTTCCATTGATACAAAAATGAAGTAGAATTATCTTGAGTTAAATCGATATCTAATTGAGTATTTTGAGTAGCAGGATTAGTTTGTAAAAGTTCTCCGTTTTGCACTTCCCAAGTACCGACATTTTCGGCCCATTCTGCATTCAAATTAGGTTGCTCAAAATCATCTGAAACAAAGCCACGTAAATTATTCCCTCGCCATTCCGTCCCATCAAAATCTTTAATCGTGTAAAAACAATTTTGATAAACACAGGCACTTGGTAAGTCCTCAAAACTCGCTTCAAAATCATCCATATACCACTCTCCTAGTTGACCTGTTTTTGCCACATAAATTTCTTGTTCATGCAAAAGATCAGTTTCGTAAACACCATTTCCATGCGTTGCCACGCGTAACTTTCGGGACGCAGCGGTGTAACTTAACGACATCACCATGCAAGCATCTGGCAAGCCAGTTGAATAAGTCATCCAGGTATCTCCACCGTCTGTAGAAACAAAAACACCAATATCATTTCCGACATATATATCTTGCGTATTTTCAGGATCAATAAAAATAGTATTGGTTGGAACATCAGGTAAATCTTCTCCTAAAGTATTCCAAGATCCTCCACCATCTTCAGATTTATAAACATGAGACAATAAATCGTAGCCTCCAAAAACCGTATAAACCACATTATTATCGCAAGGGTCAACCATCACTTCCATCGGAAATCGATCTGGCAAACCATTCGTCACTTCCGTCCAAGTGTCCCCTCCATTTTCAGATTTAAACATTTTGGCTGGAGAAGTGTACAAAGGTGCAACTCCAGCATAAACTAAATTATGATCGGTGGGAGAAGCTGCTAGGCAATTGACGGGGTTATTACCATCTAGAGGATTTCCTCCATTAGTAGCTGTTCGAGTCGTTCCATTTTCAATCGTATAAACAATATTCGAAGCGCCATAAAGTCTTTGATTGGGACTACTCGGAGCAAAACAAATCGGTGCTGAAAAATTAGAAAAACAAGCTGGATCAACTCCTCCACAACCTGGTAAAATACCAGTATTACTATTGAAATTTTCTGCTTTATCATCGGAATAAAACAACCGCATATAATATAATGATCCCCAAACACTTCGATCATCATTTGGATCGATGACCGTTCCAAAACCATCTCCTCCAATTTTTCTTTCCCAAGCTAAATTGCCTCGATAAACTGCGGTCGCGTTGTCTTGCAAACCTCCCATCGCAAAATCAGGATCAGAAAGAGAAGAAGAAAATTTTTGATAAAACTGAACGGTTTGTAAACCTGAATTAGCACTCACAAAAGCGAGTCCATCATTTTCACTTTTAAAAATACCACCATCGGAAGCAACATAAATTTTATTGGGAATATTCGGATGATAAATAACTTGATGAATATCCGCATGGATAAAATCACCTGGAAGTTGCTCCGGACCTTCAACTGGAAATGCCGATAAATTCCAAAGCAACCAATCAGATTCTGGAATTAAAGTTTGTCCTTCATTAGTGGAACGGTAAACATTTATTCCACCTACCAAAACAGTCGAAGGGTTCGTTGGATTAATCGCCACATCATGCGAATACCAACCTTGGTATTTGGCGTAATCATAATCATTCGCCAAAGTCCAATTGATTCCGCCATCTGTGGAGCGAAATAAACCGACGGTCTCATCGTAATTTCCAATACTCGCAAAAGCGATATTTGGATCAGATTTCGAGAAATCCATCGTCGCTTTTCCCGTAAAATCAGGTAAGCCAACAGGTGTGAAATTAATTCCATCCGTACTTCGATAAACTGCACTTCCTGCACTTCCAAATACTCCGACGCCAACTAGCATTGTTCCATCATTCGTGGGATGCATCGCTAAACTCATCACATTCGGCAAGTTTAAAATATTGTTCCAAGTCGTTCCTCCATCTACTGAATGAAAAAGTCCATCGGTCGTTCCTGCATATAAAACATCAGAATTAAACTTAGAAATTTCTAAACAATTCACTCCTTTTAATTCTTCTTCTTGCGACCAATCTAAACTATAATCCCAGGTCAAACCACCATCGGTCGTTTTCAAAATTCCAATTCCATAAGTCCCTCTTCGATATCGAATCGTATAACCTTGACCAGTGCTTTGATTAGGATCCATATCATCAGGGTCGAAATCTCCATAAACTTCGCCTGTCCCAATAAACATTTCATTCGAATCATCAGGGTTAATTACAATACTCGAAACCCCTAAAACTGGCATGCCGGTAGAGAGATAATTCCAATTAGCACCATCATCAATTGACTTCCACAATCCACCACTTGCAGCTCCTGCGTAAAGTGTGTTTGGATGATTAGGATCAACGGTGATTGCTAAAATCCGACCTGCAAAATTTTGTGGACCAAGTGGTTCCCAATCAGAACGATTAGAAGAATTAGTAGACAAAAGTCGCTGCTTAATTTCATGACTTTCTGTAAACTTATTGACTTTGATTTTTTCTAAAGGGTAGGAACGAGCGAACGACCAAGCATCTAAAGATTTTCCAGCTCCGCTAAAATCTTCGACTTCTTCTGCTATTATTTGATCTGGAATAATATGAGTTGGTGGCTGTTGTTTGGCGATTCTACTTTGAAAGATCATCCATCCAAGTAGGCAGACAATGCTTGTGGAAAGCAGAATTAATATTTTTTTGTTCATGGACGCATAATTAGTTGGGCGAAAAACGCTGCAAAATAGTGCTTTTTTTTACAAAATAGTGCTTGATATTTTAGAATCTGTAATATTTGATAATTAGTATTTTTTATACAATTATCACGCCTTAGTTTGTTTTACTGTACGGTGCTCACAAGGTGACTTTGAGTCACCTTGTGAGTTGGAAATATACTTTTTACAAATCGTAAAAACCTAAAACGTTCCCTACCTTCAAATGTTAAAAAAACCTATATTTGCACCTCACTAAAAAAGTAATCAACGTGGCTGGAAATTCATTTGGACAATTATTTAAAATCACCACCTTTGGTGAATCCCATGGCAAAGCAATTGGCGTCATCATCGATGGCTGTCCTGCTGGATTAGAAATTGACGAAGCATTTATTCAAAGTGAATTAGCACGGCGACGACCTGGTCAATCTGCTATTGTAACTCAACGAAAAGAAGGAGATGAAGTTCAAATTCTTTCTGGAATTTTTGCAGGAAAAAGTACGGGAACTCCGATCTCGATGGTCATTTACAATCAAGATCAACGCTCGAAAGATTACTCTCACATTGCTGATAAATTTCGTCCATCGCATGCAGATTTTACTTATCAAAACAAATATGGTACGCGAGATTATCGAGGCGGCGGAAGAAGTTCTGCTAGGGAAACTGCTGCCCGAGTTGCCGCAGGAGCAATTGCAAAATTATTTTTGAAAAAACATGGAATCTACGTTACTGGATATGTGAGTCAAGTCGGTGATATTGCTGTTTCGAGAAATTATCAAAATTTTGATTTTTCCAAAACCGAAGAAACTGCAGTTCGCTGTCCTGATTTGGAAACGGCTGAACGAATGATTGATTTGATCAAAAAAATTAAGAAACAAGGTGATACAATTGGTGGTGTTGTTTCGGCGGTGGTGCAAGGTTGCCCGGTCGGATTGGGCGAACCGGTGTTTGATAAATTGCATGCTGATCTTGGAAAAGCGATGTTGTCAATTAATGCTTGCAAAGGTTTTGAGTATGGAAGTGGTTTTGATAGTGTGACCATGCGAGGTTCTGAGCACAATGATATTTTTGAAACTAAGAATGGCGCGACTTCTACGAAATCTAATTTTTCGGGAGGTGTGCAAGGTGGAATTTCTAACGGAATGGATATATATTTTAGAGTTGCTTTTAAACCTGTGGCAACGATCATTCGAAAACAAGATTCGATCAATGAGGCTGGGGAAGATGTAATTGTGGAAGGAAAAGGGAGACATGATCCTTGTGTAGTGCCGCGAGCAGTGCCGATTGTGGAAGCGATGGCGGCGTTGGTTGTGGCGGATTTTTGGTTGAGGAATGCTAGTGCGAAAGTTTAAAACACTATAAATACGTAAAACAAATAAAACTACTCTGCGTAGACCATAAACCGACTTTTATGCATCTTATCAATAAAAAATCAATATGAGATACCTTTTAATTTTATGCGTTTTTTTGTTTAGCCAATGTTCTGACCAAGATAATTATTTGGAATCTGAAAAAGCTATGGGAGATAATTCCTATGATATGGAAGAACAAATGCAATCTCCTCGAACTGCTGAAGCTCCTCCTCCACCAGAAACCGAGCTCGAAAAAGGAAGCAAAATTATCAAGAATGGAAATATATCTTTCGAAGTAGATGACTTAAAAAACTCTAAGTCTTCCGTTGATACTATTCTAAAAAAACTAAATGGTTATTATGAAAATGAACAATTTAGTTCCTACGGAAATCAAAATAATTATTCCTTAAAAATTAGAATTCCGAATTTACGATTTGATACACTTATTCTTCTTTTGGAAAATGGAAAAGGAAAATTGTTGGATAAAACTATTTCAGCAAAAGATGTAACTGAAGAATATATGGATCTGAATATTCGATTGACTAACAATTTAGCTTACCTCAATCAATATCAAGAAATACTAAAAAAAGCTAAATCGATTAAAGAGATTTTAGAAGTGCAAGAAAAAATTAGAAGCCTTGAAGAAGAGATCGATAGTAAAAAAGGGCGAATTAAGTTTCTAAATGACAAAGTTCAATTCTCAACAGTCATGCTTGAATTATCAGCATATAATGAAATAGAAGAAACGGGGAATTCATTTTTTAAAAGTATCAAATCTGCTTTTCAAAATGGATTCCAATTGCTATTAAATATAATTATTGGTCTCGTAAATCTATGGCCAATTTTGTTTTTAATCGTTTTAATTTCTTTAATGAGAAAAAATATTTTTAGCTTTTTCAAAAGAAAAAAATAATTAAACATAGATATTCCGCCTATTAAAAAAAACTACCTCAAAAAAATAGTTTTCAAGGAAAATAAAAAAGGTATTACGATTCTTACCGTAATACCTTTTTTGCTTTTCAATTATAAAAAAAACTACTGTTTCACAAAAGCCGCACTCATCACCTTATGTCTAATTTTCACTTTAACAAAATACTGCCCAGCAGGATAATTAGAAATATCCAAATCATGACTAATTTCCTTTCCTGAAAGTTTAGTTGCTTGATACATTAACTTTCCATCCATCGAAATCACGACTAACTCAGCGGTTCGATGCTGTTCTATATTTTCAATTTTAATTTGAGTAGAGTGAGTGGCAACCGTTGGAATTATTTTAATGCCTGTATTTCCCCATCTTGTAGGAGTATTGTTAGAAACCATGATAGGATCCATCGCAAAAACAGAATCCAAAGGATAAGTCATAATCGAACGAGCAAAAGTTCCTGCCACCAATTCATTTTTTTCTTCATTAATAACTAAATCATAAACGGTTACAATTGGCATATTCGTCCCTAGTCTTTCCCATGCCGTACCAGCCGAAACCGTTCCATAAACCCCACCATCAGTTGCGACAAACATCAGGGAATCACCAGTTTCTGGAACAATTAATAATTCATTAATCGACAAGTCTGGCAAATCGCTAGAGATGTCTTCCCAAGTCATTCCTTGATCTTCCGAGCGAAAAATCCGTGGCATAAAATCATTATCTCGATATCCTGAATAAGTGACGTAAGCAACATTCACATCAGTAGGTGAACCAATCACGTCAGTTACATATTGGTCAATCAATCCATCTGAAATTGAAGTCCAGGTACCGCCAAAATTATCCCCTCGCCATACATTCCCATCGCCTGTTCCTACATATAATAATCCTTCCTCTATCGGCGATTCATCAATTGCAGTTATATTGTTATAACGACTATTTGCATCTGGCCCATCGGTCAAATCTTCACTTATGGGAAGCCAATCGGGAATATCTCCAGTTCCTGAATATACTCGATATGTTCCGGTATAAAGAGTTTGTGAAGAATGAGGACTGATGATATAAGGCATGTCCCAATTTCTACGATCATCATTATCTATTCCATTATTAGCACCGTCATAACTATTTCCGCCGTCCAAGGTTACACTAATATTACCTCTTTGAGTTTCCACAAAAAATCGGTCAGAATTGTCAGGATCGAAAGCCATTTGAAATCCATCGCCTCCAAAAATTCTTGCCCAATTATTTATTTCAGCTGCATTTCCTCCCATCGAACCATTATCTTGGGCACCGCCATAATATAAATCTGGCTGATGTGGATTGTAGGCCACTCGGTAGAGTTGGGTAGTCGGAATATTTTCAATATCTTCCCAAAGGTCATTATTCGCATCTGATTTATACAAGCCTCCATCTGTTGCTAACAATACTCCTCCGTCACCCAAAAAAGTCAAATCATGTTTGTCCGCATGGACATCATAAGTCCACCAAGGTGGTGTTGCACGATCCCAATTTTCTCCTGCATCGAGTGTTCGCCAAAGATCTACCCCTAGTAAATAAATATCATTGGGGTCATTCGGATTGACTCTTATTTTTCCAAAATACCAACCGAATCCTCCCAACGCAGTTCCACTCAATCCATTAATATCTTCATCGATTGGAATGGTGTTCCAACTAATTCCTGCATCTTCTGTTTTGTAAATAGCTTCCAATTGATAATTACTTTCAGATACATATTGCACATAAAGAATATTTGGATTACTCTCATGAATCGTAATTCCCATTCTAGAATGTGGTTCATCATTCGGCAATCCTCCTGCTAAAATATTCCAAGTATCTCCTCCATCTATCGTTTTGTAAACCTTTGCTCCTTCTCCTTTAATTAACGATTCAAAATTATTCCGAATACGATCCCATCCAACTGCATATAAAACTTGCGGATCATTTGGATCCATCACCATTTCAGAAATACCAGTTGAATCACTAATAAAAAGTACCTGTTCCCAAGTGCTTCCATTATCATTAGACCGATAAATCCCACGGTCATTACCTCGTTGAAAAGGTAGTCCCATCGTCGCCGTAAATATATTGTTAGAATTAGTAGGGTCAATGATAATTTTGGAAATAATCCGAGTTTCTTCTAGACCGATATTAGTCCAAGTTGCACCACCGTCCATACTCCGATGTAGTCCATCTCCGATAAATGGATAACCTGAAATATTCAAATCGCCGGTTCCTACATAAACAATCTCTGGGTTTTGTGGATCCAATTCAATATCTCCAATGGAGAGAAAAGCTTGATCATCAAAAATAGGATTCCACGATGCGCCTCCATCAGTAGTTTTAAAAACTCCTCCATCTGAAAAACCTGCATAAATAATATTTTCATCTGTAGGATGTACCTTGACCGTATTGATACGTGCGCCAATATTCCCAGGCCCTTGAGTGGTCCATTCTTCCTCAAATCCGTTGATGGTTCGAATTAGGGTTTGTTGATTAATTTGCTTTAAGGCATTGGTATAAGCATCCAATGCAAAATGACCATCAGGCCCCATTCTTTGTAAAAAGAACTCATCACTAGGTTCGTGTTTTTGTTCAATTCTGTTATTGGATTCGAGTGTGGTGGGTTTAGTTTGATTACATGAAGTAATAGCAAAATAAACGCATAGAAACATTAAAATTTGAAAAAATCGAGATGGTATATTTTTCATGGAATAGGAATTCGGTTAAGTTTTTATAAAAAAAATATAAACTGTAAAGTACTTCTTTTTTAATTTTTCCAATAAAAAAAATTGATTTTGCTGCGTATAAAAAGGGTTTTAACTTATAAAAGACAAATGACGAAAAGATCAATCATTCTTTTGATGGTAGTTTATTTATCGTTTTCGCATTACCAGAAATTGACGAAATAGAAACGTGTATCTCATTTTCCAAAACATAAAATTTGATGATTTTTTAATTGCAGCGATGGAAAGACGTAGCGTTTTTTATTTTTTTCTTCGAAAATTCTTTGCGTCTCTCCGTTCAAAAATCTATTGGAGTGAACCAATACTGAATAGTTTTTATTTTTGCAACTATGCAGTAAGGAGCATTCCATGCGGGCACGCGCTATGCGCTGCCCCTTGTTGAATAGTTGTTATTTTTTTCCTAAAATAAAAGGTACGGAACAGTTCAATATCAAATCAACTATTTTTCCCAATGATTATTTCAAATGAAATAGTTATCGACAGTTCCTTCAACAACTCCAATTGCTCCTGCTTAAATTTATATAAATATGGTGTCATGGAGATAAAATTAAGCAAATCTTGTCCAGCTAAAAAAATGGTTTTTTTTATATTTTCCACTTTAATAATTTGGAACATGGAGTTGGACTCAAGGTCTTCCTTAATGGAGGATTGATGAGGAATAAATTCTTCGTAAACTAGCTCTGCCACTTCCTTCATATGATCGCCGGTGGGAATTACTTTGATAAAATATCCGCCTGGCTTTAGCACACGTTTAAGTTCTTCTAGCTGGATCGGAGCAAAAACATTTAAAAGGAGATCTATAGAATTATCTGCTATGGGTAAATTGAAAGCGGAACCGACTAGGTAGGTGGAGTCTTTATCCTTGATGGATGCTTTCGCAATTCCTATTTTAGAAATATCAATTCCTATCTTTTTTAAATTCTTCTGTTTAAATATACTTCGAGTATAATATCCTGTTCCACAGCCCAAATCTAACAGCTGAATCATTGCATCGTTAGTCGTAGAAAATAGGTCAAATGATTGGAGCGCTGATTCAATATTATCAATGAGAAAATCATAATGCCCAGTAGACAAAAATGCATCTCTGGCATTTAGCATTATTTTATTATCCCCTGAATTATTTTTTTTCTTTTGATTGGCTAAGATCAAATTAATATATCCTTCTTTTGAGAAATCAAAGGAATGGCCATTTTCGCACCTGACTGTTTTCTCAATTTGATGAAGTAATGATTTACAATTTGGACAAATAATTATCGACATTTACTTTTAAATTAATTCTGTTAAAAAAATTCTAAACCCTACTCTATTCCTGTTCAGGAATTACTGCACAACTCCATTTAACAATTCACTCAATTGTATATCTATTGCTTCCTACTTACTTTACTTAACCATTTCTTGGTGACATCTATATTTCCTTACCTCAATACGATAACACTACTCCGCTTATTTTGATAGAGATTTTATGGTTAATTTAAACTTTTTCGTTTAAGGTTTTATGGCTAGGAATGCGAACTAAATAGATTCAGAATTTTATTCGCATTCCTTACTTATTTTATTGGCCCCCAAATTAAGAAAATCTAATTAGTCAAATAACTAATTAGATTTTTTGTGAAAATTTTATCCTCTTTTGAGACGGTTAATCATTTCATGATCGATATTGTATTGTTATTGAAAAAAAAACAATGCGATAAGAATGCATAAAGCAAGCGAAAAAGAAGTTTTTATAAAAAATAAAGCCGCCCTAATCTGCTAAAA
>Ga0115005_10001301_pt1 | contig 19704 bp, 8 predicted proteins | sample ArcOceMetagenome_FD_87163 | JGI IMG/M metagenome (GOLD analysis project Ga0115005, IMG submission 87163) | Marine eukaryotic phytoplankton communities from Arctic Ocean - Arctic Ocean - Greenland ARC118M Metagenome | ecosystem: Environmental > Aquatic > Marine > Oceanic | place: Arctic Ocean... | reverse complement strand
CTGTATAAAATGCTTCTGCTACTGCTTATTGCAGTTACTCGAATTCAGAAAAATAAATGGTTTCAGCAAGGGTTTCAGATTTACTAGATTGCCAGGATCACGATCATTAAAATTCGTTTGAAAAGTCGTTGTCTGCATTCCGTTGCTGTGCCTGCCCATCATCGATTTCCGCAATCATTCCATCCGCCACGAAACCCCCACCCCACCCAAGCAAGACTTGCATTCGGCAATCACTTCAACGACGGTGGCTGCACGATGATTTTCCTCCTCATCCTCCTTCTTCAATTGTCCACCACCCAATCCATATTTGTCAGGGAATACAACAATCTCGATTGCTCTGGTGAAGAACTTAGTCTAGACGATTGGGAAAACGAATACGAACAGACCCCGGGTTATAGAATCGTTGCAACTGCCCCTTCCAACACATGTGAACGAACTGGCACATTGACTTCAATGAAACTCAGCTGTGCAGCAGGTGCAATCAAAATGGTCGTCTGGAAAAAAACGACCGATTGTGGCTGGGCGAGCAACACCAGAACCTCCGGTGAATCCGATCCAGTGAAATTAATGGCCGATACCTGCACTACATTTCCCATGCAAGCGACAGCTTTGTATTACGACTGCAGTGATGGTGGTGGTAGAAAAGGTGTTGCCTTGACTTGGATTATGGTGGTTGTATCGATGGTTGCCTTGATGTACTACAGGTAAAAAAATAAACGACAGAACCATGAACAGTGAACAGAATCGAAGATGTGTGTGTGTACTAGTGTACCGTGTGCGTGTACTTGAGAAAATTATTTAAATGTATAGGTGCACATCGTATTTACAAGTGCCCAAAGGGACCTTTTCTGTCCCCAATTATGCACATCGTCGTGTATTTATAATCCATCCGCCCCCCAACTATGCACCCATGTCCCAGTCTCATGATGAAGTGTATAAGATGTTGGATACATCTTTAGACAAGCATGACAGGGGTAACCAATGTAGGGTGCAACGGGACCACATCGACATCGTTGCATATTTCTTGTTTGGTAACGGAGTGGGTAAGGAGGAAAAAAAATCTCTCGTGGCATAATTTCAATCCCGTGGTGGCCACTGTTTCCTTGTTTTTGCTGGTGTTCTTGTTGTTCTTGTTCTTGGCTGTGCAGCAACAATTCTCTTTTCACGACCCTGGTAAACAATACATTGCCCGTTGTATTGAATATGCTGGTCACATTTGGGTCCGCGACTGCCAAAATGACTTCGTAAATGACTTTCAACCATAAAGGTTGTTTTGGTATGGCACCCATGAGTGATATTTCAATGGTAAACGATGGTTCGTACGATTCAAAACCCAGCAAGACCTTGGTGTTCTCTTTTAACAACGCATCCATTGGTTGAAGACTTTCGATGTCCATGTCTGCATACACACCACCATGTTCGTACAGAATCAAATACCTTACAACATCCACTCGTAATATCGTATGTGACAATTGATCGTAAAAAGACAACAACTCTGGAAATTTCACTTCAACTAAGTTTCGATTGTCCTGGTCGCTCCAGATTTGCCTGGTCCAAGATGGGTGATTTTTGGACCAACTTTGGTAATAGTGTTGAAACACAGGATGAACTTCATGCGTTTTCCATGTCTGGTGCAGATGTGTTGGTATCGTTGTTGTATGGTTATTCGTGGTGGTCGTGGTGGGGGTGGGTGGTGTCAGAATTAAAGCGTATGAAAATTGAAATGGTGTGTTTTGATTGCGAGCAGCACAAGCATTTAGTGCAGATTGTTGTAAAGCGTTGCATTGCACAGAATCGACGTCCAAGCGATGCACTCGACACAACAATGGCACAAGAATTGACGCGCGACTGCACAACAACGTAGCACTGTGTGTTTGTTTCATTGTTTCGGCGTGGTGCAACGTGTTTGCTTGGACCATATTTGTTGACACGCTTTGTTGAGACCAGAGATGAAAAGAAGTTGACGCGGACAGAAAGAGAAGGAAGAGGACAATGCTGGTTGGTCGATAGAACATTGGAGATTGAAAAAGATTTCACAGTGTCCAGGTCCTATGTCTTGTTAATCTTCACCTCCGTTACTACAACTCTTCGCTCGTTGAAACATGAAAAACATTAACACGCGTGATCCACGGTGCCAGGGTGGAACAAAAATTGAAGACAAAAAAACCAAAATAAAATTGCCTGCTGGAATTGCAGGAACCTACTTGAAAAAAAAATTTTAACTTTGTTTTCTTTTTTCATTATTTACTCTTCTTCTTCTTCTTCTTCTTTTTCTTCTTCTTCTTATCTTTGTCGTCTTTCGACTTCTTGTTCTTCTTTTTTTTCTTCTTCTTATGCTCCTTCCAATTGCCGTTTTTATCGTAATAACCAATGCTGTCCCAATATTTTTGTTCGGCAGCCACTCGCTCTTCTTCCACTTCGATTTCGATTGTTTCTTCCAACCAAGTTTCCAATCCAGTATTTTCTTCAAACTCCCACATGGATGTTTTAAACCTTGCCAACGCAACACGTAAACGACGCAATTCTTTAATACGTTCTTTGAACATTCGTTCATGTTCCTCTGTTGCCTTTTCAACATAGTCCTCCCATTCCTCACCTTTTTCTTCCATTAATTTACGAGCAGCCACAACCATTTCTTCCGTAATACCATTTGTTTTTTCTTCCAGCAATGTATTTGCTTTCAACAAGGATTTTTTGACTTTGTCCACATCTTTTTGTGCCTTTGCAATCAATTTCTCTTTCTTTTTCTTTTGTGCTTTCTTTAATTTTTTCGCCGCTTTTGCATAGTCTTGACGACGTCGCACAACTTTTTCTTGTAATTTTTCAATTTCAGGATCGGCCACTCTTTCTAAACAATCCGCTGCACGCACTGCTTCACCCGCCCACCCACCACCAGGATCTTTGGTAGTGCAGACTTTGTACGACAACTCTTCGTACGGTCCTTTGGTTTTGACTTTTTGTGCAACCGATAATATTTCTTCTGTTTCATAATTTTCGTCTTCGTCCCATTGAACTTCACTTTTTAAATGATCAATTAAACTTTGATTCCATAACAAGCGTCTGCCAAGCATGCGTAATCGACCTACTTCAGCTTGTGCCGCTTTCAAATCATCAATTTTGGGTGGGTTTGGTTCTGGGCCTTTGGCTATGTCATAAAGCAAACGACGTAATTTGCGTACTTCGGCCACATTTTCAACACGGGCTTTATCTTCAACTATTAAATTTTCACGGTTTGCAAACGCATAAAAAATTGCTTTGTCGACATCCCACTTGGAACGACGCAACGCTGTTACCAATGCAGTTTCACCCATTCCTTTTAATTCTTGTACATTCAACACCTTTAATAAATCTTCGACATCTCTTTTCATGTATCGATCCACTTTACCATGAAATCGACCAAAATACCCCGATACACCTTTGATGATTTGTGGGGCCCCTTCAAATTTGGTTTCTTTTGAGGTTTCTTCATTCAAACGACGGTACATGGATACATTCCAGGCCATTCGTTTCAATGTACGTCGCATTTTAATGACGTCGTCTTTGGCTTTGGCAAACTTTTCATCGTAATCATTGGTGTTACTTGTGTATTCCCGCCATCTTTTTCTGACTCCTGCCCCTCGGACTTCTTCCTTCAATGCAGCATGGGCAGATTTAATGCTCCAAGGATTTGTATCCAATGCAGAAGTTTCTTGCCGCAATGTTTCCAACAATTCTTCTTCTTTCCGATGTTTGTTCCAATAAATATCGTCTTTGATATTGTTTTTATAATTGCGTACTTTCGTGTTGTAATCCACACGTTCCATGCAGTCGACAATTGATTCCAATACAAACGTGACTTCTTTTTTAATTTCTTTGTCCAATTTATTCTCCAACATTGTGTTATGGTGTTCATTTTCATCATCTTTTGGTGTCCGTGTTACCCCTGCCAATACAGCACGGAGTCGTGCCACTTCGGCTTGTGCATCTTCCCATTGATCGTACTCGGTCACCATTTTAATATCAGCACGTTCCGATTCTGCGCGTAACGTCTGATACGTAGCATTGTCATGATGAATTCTAAACCCTATCAATTCATAATCAATTGGTTCTGGTGTACCAGCACCCTCATCACCATCCATCAAAGTGGGGTATTGTGCTACAGTTTCGGAATCCACAGACGAATCAACGGTACCCGGGCGCGAAGAGGATTGTTCAGTGGCAATGGTGGCTGCTGTAGCGGGTCGACTTACCGTTCCAGTTCCAGCCCTTTCAATATCACCAAGTGGGTCGTCCGATCTTAAAATATCAATATAAGTAGTGGGGTCATTGTAAGCACCAAACTTTTCAATTTGACGTTTTTTCAAACGCAAAGGACCAGCCTTTTCTTTTAATTCGGCCAATGTTAATTCTTGCAATCCATCCGATCTTAAAATTGCAATCCATGTGTGACGGTGGTCCAATGGGCCATATTTTCGTTTTTGATCTCGAGTGATGCCACTGTTCATATCATCTACCAATTTCATCAAACTTTCTAAATTCAATCGATTCAAACCATCGTCCTCTTCCTCTTCTTTTTCAATTTCATCCACTTCGTCCAAAGGTATTAACACCAACGCTTTTCTTTTGTAATAAAACGTTTCACCACTCTTCGTTTCAACATGAAATCGACCACGATGCATGATTCCTTTGCCCGGAAAAGGTTCTGTCAACACCGCTTTGTCTCCAACGGTCAATGGACCCTCCTTTGCCATAATATCGACTTTTAAAAAATTCATTGCAAGACGCACATGTCTTCCCCCACTTTCAGGAATGGGATGGGGTGACACAAACACAACCTTTTCTTTCTCTTTCTGTTCCGCGATTTGAACCAAATGTCGAACATGTGCTTCTTGGTACGTTTGACTTGTTTTTGGATCTTGGCATGCAACAACAGCATTGCAGATGTAATCCAACACACTGGCGATTTCTTCTTCGTCTTCAATCATTTGTATCTTTGCCATGGCTCTTCTGGCAATGGTTTCATTGGGTACCGAGGTATCTTCAGCCGCAATTCTCCGTTCTTCTTCTTTAATGTTCCATTGTTTTTGTGCCTTTTTAGCCTTGTTCAATTCATTTTTGCATTTAGCGACACCCTTTTTTAATTTTTTCACTTCTGTTTCCGCCTTTTTCAATTTATTTTTTTTAACTTTTTTACTTTTTTTCAATCGTTTGGCTTCATTTTCAGCTAATTTTAAAAATATCATGGTTTTTTCCAAAGCAGCTTCCGCTTTCCACAACTGAGCTATTTTTTTAGCTTCTTTGTCCAACACTTTGGTGGCTTTCAATAATTTTTTGATGGCTTTGTCCAATTCCTTTTGTTTTTTGTTGATCCCTTTTTCTTTGCCTTTTTTTTCAGCTTTTGCCAATGCTTTTTCAGCTTCTTCCTTTTTCAAGGTAGCCACCGCAAAGCCTTCCTCAATTTCAACCCATACTTCATCGGTACGCACTTCCGGTTCCTCCTCCTCTTCTTCCTCTTCGGCATCTGAATTAAGGGGTGTATCATCTTTGTCAAAGGCATGTTCAACAGATTCTACCATCGCATTCATCCATGGTGTCAGTAGTTTTTCATTGACCACCAAACAATACTCATCCACTAATTCAATTAATTTCTCATGCGGCAAAACTGGCCAAGGGTACTCGGGTGGAACTTCAATGGGTTCCGGTGGTGGGCGTGGAGTAACAACCGGTTCTGTTTCCGTCACATAATTTTCCGCCCCCGTTCTTAATGCTAGGATTTTCTTGTGCAATTTTTGATGGGTACGCAACCGTTCTAATTTCTCACGATAGATTGCTTTTTGTTTCCGTCGGTTGTCCAAAGCTTCTTGCAAAATATCTTCTCTTTCTTCCAATTCTTCTTGTTCAAATTTGACACCTTCTTGAGCATCTGCCAATTCCAAACACTTGATTTTGAAATCTTTTTGCACAGGTACTAATCGACGTGTCAGTACAGCGTACGAGACCGTCAATTTAATAAAATGAATCATTGGTGGAATGGCGTTGGATATATTTTGTAAAAACGGTGACCCAGCTGAAATTTGCGGATCAAATATCAATTCCTGCAATTCCAATACTCTTTCTTCGTCGTCGGCCAATTTAAAAATATCAAACCGTCTGATTTCATCCCAAAGTTTTACCTCGTATGGCCCATTCAACAAAGCACTTGAATCCAAATTTTGTGCATTATCATCACTCTTCATGCATAAATTTTTAGATGCCCACCATTCATCTTCGGTCCAAGGCAGGACTTTTCCTGTTTTTTGATTTGTTTGACTGTATTTATCATTCATGTCCTTCATTGTGTTGTAACACATGACAGAAACGGCAAACATCAACTTTTTCAGCACATTGTTTGGTTTTGAAACCGTTCTTATGTTGTAAAAATCTTTGGTCACCAATTCGCTTTGAAATTTAGCAGCAGCTTTCATCCATTGCGATCGAATTTGATTTTCGTCTTCGTCAACCCAAAAGTTTTCCAAACGCGAGTCCAATGCATCACGCTCGGCGGTGAGTTCAGTGGTGGTTTCTTGTTCTTCCATCAATACTTCTTTTTGTTCTTCCAAAGCATCTCTTTCATCCAATACTTCTTCTTTGGCTTCCTCCCAAGCTACCAAACCTTCCGTGACCAATGGTTCTTCTTTTACAAGTTGTTTCTTGACACTGGCCAACGTATCCATTGCTACCATATCACGCTCTATAAGACCGTATGTGTGCAACCATTGGTGAATGATGGCACGGACAATAACTCTGACTCGACGATCGGCTGGATTGACACCAGGTGGCAAATGTGGTAAATTTTGAGCGACAAATTGTGAATAAGCACCTCTTGTTTTCAAGTCATCGGTATGAAAACCAGTTTTTTGATAAGCAGTACCACCAATTTGTGCCGCGGCATACGCGGCCAATGAACCTCTGCCACCAAACATTTCACAAAACCTTGATGTGGCAATGTCATTGTAATGGGTATGTGTCCAATCTCGTAATGTACCAAAAACCCAGATTCCATTTCGTACTTTGGTCCACCCTTCCGGTTGTTCAACAGAATACACACCTTCGCCATGCATGCAATCGTTGGCCCAATGTCCTTTGTATTCTTCTTTCATGTTTTTACGATTCCAATGAGATTGTGGTGGAATAAAATGGCCTTGACCAGAACGTACACCATTTACAAATTCACCGACATATTTGCCACCGTCGACATAATGAATTCGACCCCATCCATGAAATTTACCTTTTCTGAAGCCACCTTCGTATCGCATACCATTTGCTTTGATCAATATGCCTTTTCCATGCCATTTCCCGGCTTCATAAGTACCCTCGTATTCCGAACCATTTGTAAAAACATGTACACCGTACCCATGCATTTTATCACTTCGCCATTCACCACGATAAATTTCACCCGTAAACACACGCAATTCACCGCGACCATGTTTTTTACCATCAAACCATTGGCCTTCGTATTCAGTTTTGTCTTTGAAATAGTAACGACCGTACCCATGATTCACACCAACAATCATATCCCCGTCATACTTTTCACCCGTTGGTATTGTCACAAAAAATCGGCCGTTTATACCACTTTTACCATCGGGACCTTTCGGATCAAAATTATTATCCACCAAGTACGATTCATATATTTCACCGTTCGGTAATGTAATTTTACCCCACTGGTCGTCAAACGTACGTCCCTCTACGCCTGGTGTTTTTGCACGTAAAGCATCCATTTCCCTACTTTCTCTCTCCGCATCTTCCAACAAAGATAATGATCGAAACGTCAAAGAAAATGGTGTCAATGGTAAATGACTGGGGAAGTGACTGATCAAACGATGCCCACACCATTCTAATTTACTTAAAGGTTCGGCAACGGGGTGTTTTGCTGAATTTTCACGCATGTCCAATGGTCTTGGTCCCATTTTCTTCTTCTTGCGTTGTTTTGCTTGTTTTTTTGCTGCTGATCTTCTTTTTTTAAGGATTTTTTTAACTTGTTTTTTTTTCAACCCTTCCAATTCACGATCAAGAGCACGTTCCACTTCGTATTCTCCATCCAATGCTGCATAATATTCCGCTACTGTTACCGATAAAGGATAGTGTTTTTCTCTCTCGTCTTTTGCTTCTTGTTCTTCCTCTGTCAACTCTCTTTCTTCGCCAGCATCTTCCTTTTCTTCCGTGGACGGCTGTTGCAATTGTTGTTGTTCACGTATATCTTTGGGAATCCAACCCTCTATGCTTGCGCCTGGACACATATGTTTTATTTTTCGAGCAACCGATGCCATTCTTTCAGTTTTAAACATTGTTCGAACAGTATGTATTCCACAATGCACATCCCAGACAGATTTGGCAAAGACATTCAAATCAAGATTGTGCGACAGGCAGAGATTTAAATTTTCGACCGTGTCCCATTCAGAAGCAGTGTGTTCTAAAATCATTGGCCATTGAAGAGGATCCCCAAGCAGTTCAAGTTTTCCAATTTCAACTGCTTTCCCACGAATCTTTGCATCAAGTGTCCATTGTTGAGTGATATGGTTGGGTGTAACGCGCGCACTCTCTGCAGAGTTTTGCAACACATGGTACATGTATTGAATGGTATCCATTTGTCCCAATATATGAACCACAACCATTTCGAATTCTATTTGAGTCAGCACACGATTTTCATCGGGTCGACGTGGTGTTGGAAGTTTTGGTGCAACAAAAACAATTTCTTCCTCCTCTTGCTCTTTTTTCTCCTTGCCATCGTTGTCCTTTTCACTCCCATTTTCACTGCCGCTGCCGCTCCCACTGCCGTCCACATCACTGCCGTCCACATCACTGCCGTCTTCTTTGACTTCACCCAACGGTGGCATTACAGTAATTTGTACCGGTTGACCAAAGCTGACGACACTTTGTCGAGAGGCCGGTCTGTTGCTGAGATCAAACGGCGATCCAGGTCTCGAAAGAGAGCCAGCAATGGAGGGAGTTCGTGAACGCGCTTGGTATTCTGGTGCTGGTCCAACCGTGGCCAACGCTCCCATCCACGCAGTGGGGTACGACAAAGCAAATTGTTCAATTCTAGAAAGTTGAGTGACACCACGCGTAGCTAACCAAGTCTCTTGTTTTAATCTTGCTGCTTCATTTTTTTCCTTTTCTTCTTTGGCCATTCGAGCAACTTTTTTTCTTTTCTTCTCAATGATACGTCGTTGATAAGAAGTTTTGGAATCAGCTGTTGAGGCACGTTTTGAACTGTTCGATGTTTTCGGCCGTTCTTTGTCATTCTCTTCGTCGTCCTCTTCGTCGTCCTCTTCCTCATCATCGCCATCGCCACCATCGTTGGCATCATCGTCTTCTTTATCTTTAAAAATTTCAGCATTTGAAGCATCTAATTCTAATTGAAATATTTCTTCGTTTTCCTCAGTTTTTCCCAGAACAACTTGTATTCGATGAAAGATGACCCCGCCAGTATTGATAGCATGAAGGATATCTTCGACATTTGCTTTTCCATGCACATTTAGGGGAAGTAAATCCCACATTTGCTTTGCGGCATCTTGTATTGCTACAGAAATACGGTCTTCCGCTGCCTCTTTACTACCAAGGCGAGCGTAACTTTGATAAATGTGATCTGGAATATGTCGATTTGGCAAAAGCAACAATTCAGAAGTAAAAGGATCAGCGCTGTAGGCGGACAAGAAGCGTCTTTTGTGCGCAGGGTCATATTTATTCTTGCTGTAACCATAATTGGAATATTGTCCATCGCCCAAGGGTTCATCCAAACGATCTTTTTCGGGTACAAATCGATCCAATACATAATCTTTTTTGAATGAACTCTGTGCCCGATTTTTATACCGATGCTCAAGTACTTTAATTTCAGCTGTACTTGGTCTAAACAGTTTAGGAATAAGTTCAGGGCCTGGTGTCCAAGGCCGCACCTTTTCATCGTGGGGACGCACACCACTAAATGTCATTGCCATTCCGCTATCAACTTTCTCCTCTTCAATTTCAATGTCGGAACTGTGTTCACTCAAACCAGAATCAGAATCGGAATCTTCCGACAAAGAAATTTCAGAAGTAGCGTCGGAGTGGTCACCACTTCCTTCTTCTTCTTCTTCTTCTTCTTTTCCTTCTTCCTCTTCTTCTTCTCCTTCTTTTGTGTCTTTGTCTTCGTTGTCACCACCGCCATTTTCACCACCTTCACCACCTTCGTCTTCTTTACCTTCAATGCCTTCTGTTTCATTTTGTTGTGTTTCTTTGTCTTTAATTTCTTGAATTTCTGGGCCCGCTTTTTTTTCTTCTTTTTCTATCAATTCGGGTTCGTATTTAGCACGAGCTTTAGTTATTGCATGAATGGCTTCTTTTTGTGATGATGTTTTGAATAACATTGCATTTTGGTCTGGGGGTTCAACATTGTACAAACCATCGTATCTCATTCCACCTTTGAATATAATCAGTACATCACCAACAGGAACACCGTGTTCAAATAACCCGTGAAAACAAGAATAAACAAACCATTTTTTCTCATCCCATCGGGGTATATCATCTTTTGAATAACCTCTTCCCGCTGGAAAAGTACACATGCCACGCCCATGTGGCAAACCTTTGCGGTCAACCATACCATGGTACATCACCCATCCTTCTGCTGTGACATGTGGACTGCCACGAAAGCATTCCAATTGCAAAAATCTTGCCCAAGTTTTATGATCTTCGGTAGTCATTCGCCAATTTTTGCCACCCAGTACACTTGCAATACCAAGTGCCATTCTACTCCCACACCCACGTCGCGAACCACCGTCCGTGCATCCAGCAATGCCACTGGCTAATTTATGTCGAGTATATTTGCGAATGAAATCACCGACTCTTTTTCTTCTGGCATTTTTTTTAGTCCATTCACGCATTGGCATTAGTTCTAGCCGATTTCTTCTTCCTGCTTTTTTAATGCGTGATTTACGTATCAAAAAACCTTGCAATACTTCTAAGGATCTTGCTTTTGCTTCTTTTCGCCTAATTTTTCTTGATGTATACCATTTTGGGACACAGGAATGAGGCGGGTAATATTCTATTGGTAATAAATGTTCACTTATTATGTTACGTTCAATGAACCAAGTTCTCCACCCCTCTGTTCTCATATTCAAACAACGAAAAATCACTTTGTATCGCCATACCCAACGTTTATTATTTCTTCTAATTTTTTCACGTAATTTTTGAACTTTGCGTTTGCTTAATCTAGCTCGATATGCTCTTTGAACCAGGCGCGCTGCCCAAATGTCACGGAACACTACGCCCATTTTTTCACCGTGAAGACGAAGTTTTAAAGCATTCTCTTTGACTTTTTGTACATTCATAAGAGGAAATCCTTCCGGTTCCAAATGAAAGTTTCTTTTACATCGATTGCACGAATATTTATTGCTTCTTATAAGACGGGCGCAACGAACACAAACAATCTGCAAATTAGGCCGACTTTCATCTGTACCTTCACCACTCGACCAATACCTTGAACGTACAATTTTACCATCTTTGTCCAATTTAATCATCAAAATTTTTTCGCCTTTTCTGCCCCTGGTATCAACCCGAACAACATACCCCGTTTCACCACGACGATTTGTTCCCTTTCCAATCAATTTGACAGCATGGCCCTTGACCGGAGTATATCTTGCGTGCCTTTTTCTCGCTATGATGGTGTACAAATGACGCCGCCGAGCTTCATTGAATCCACCCGCACCAAACAATTTTATTTGATCAGTCACTGCCGTTTTAGCTACAATCACATCCATTAAAATTTGTTTCACAACAACGAATGGATTTAAATTAAATGTCTCTGGATGGAATCCAAACGCAGATAAACTGTCCATGAAGGCTTGTTGCGATTGTTTTTTGCGGAACCCCAATGATCTTAATACAAAGGCTAATTTTTTACGTTCCCACCATACTTTTTTACGCATGACCAACCAACGCCTTCGTGCCAAACATCTCAATCTACCAATTCTTGCTCGCACATTACGCTGTACAATGACCATAGTTCGTTCATAAAATGTACGCAACCAACGACGTTGGTAACGATTTTTTGCCAGATGACCGCGCCATAATCGCTGAAGCATTACAGTAACTTCTTCTTTTCGATCTTCAATGACTTGGCGTGCAATCACTCTTCGTTCTGCTTCCGCCATAATCTCTTGCATTCGTTGTTTTTCAAATTCTATTTTTCTTAATTGTGAATCGCCACGCACACCCCACATAAATCTTCTCGCTTTGTAAGCCTCCCATTGCCACGCAATGAATGAACTTGCTTTCCACCACCGCTCCAATTCATGGGACAATTGATCTTCTTTGAACATTTTAGGAAATTCTTCTTCCGTTGACACAATGTAATCTTTTAAAAATTGATGCCGCCATAATTTATACAAGATTTTTTGTGCAAGACGAATGCGGTAGGCACCTTGCATTTTTCTAGCAGCCCATTCCACAGCATGTCTTTCTTTTTCACAATATGTTTTGGCCAACATACCTCTGGCAATCTTTTGAATTTGAGTGGCATTTTTATCATCGATTGCTTTTTTCAAGATGCCTTGATCTTGCAATTCCCAAAATTCTTCCATCAATTCAGACCAATGATAAAAATAATGGGCGATTTCACGTCGGCGCCATTTCATTAAAAATTTGACTTTGAAACGTTGCATGTATTCGGTTGCTTCTACCCACGTCGCAAAACATTGCTTCACATTGCGACTACGAAGGCGAGCCATGGCACGACGTATGAGAGCTTCATTTCGACGTGCTTGTGCTTCATCTCTTTTTCGTTGAATGATTTTTAATTTGACACTTTCAGACCATTGATTCAATGCTGCTGCCACCACTCGATTTTGCATATAGGCTACAGCTTTTGCCATCGCGTTTCGATTGTCCTGTCTTTCGTAGACATTATTTCTCCATCCTTTAAACGCGGCCGACAGTTGTGATTTGATCCAATAATTTAAAGCGCGTCGGGCATCGGCTCTTTTTTTTCTTGCTGCAACTACTTTAATCACCATCAAATCAATTGCAATTTTAACTTTTCTCATTTTTACCACGTGCCAATGTGCTTCGCCTTTTTTTATATCTGCTTTGTGTTTTCGTCGCCAATCTCTCAACACGATCCAACTACGAAACGCAGACATTGTCCAACGATTACGAAACGACATGATGGCATGTCTTTTTGCTTCTTCGTACGCTGCTCGTTGACTTTGAACATGTGCCTGTAAAATATTCATCACAATAACACGAGCTTTGTAACGAAGACATGCATCGGCTCTTTGATATTTTTCCATTTGTATTGTTGTATTGTGGGTTTTCAAACCAACGGCTTGCATAAATACAAATGCATTGTGTTTCCTCCATTGTTTTCTTTCTGGAATTTTATCTTTCCAGATTGCAATGCATTTCACCAGATTATGATTACGAAAGTAAGACAAAGCACGGGCTTGCGCATTTCTAGCATTATCTCTTGTTTGTCTTATTGTTTTGGCCCAACGACACCATGCTATAAAACTAGGTCGAACCCATTGTTTCATCAATTGTGCTCTTCTAAAATCATCCGCAGCTTTTTTCCATTTACGTTCATCGGCACCGGTGCGTTGATCAATGAGTTCAGCAGCAATAGTTGCCCAGTGGTGAAACATTTGTCTTAAAACTCTGTTCGTCCACATCGCCAGTGCTTTTCTTTTATTTTTTCGTATCACGTATCGTCTCCAAACATATTGCAACAAACGAGCCGCTGATTTTCTTTCCCATGCGTAAGCAGCGGCATATTTTGCATCACGATATTGACGCCACACGGTCTGAATGCGTATGGACGAAAACCATTTTTTCATTTTCTTTTTCCATTTCAATTTAGCCGTCACTAAACGTGCAAGATAGGAACGATAAGCCGATTGACAAATGACAGCGCTGGCACTTTCATGTGTTTTCATGTTCCAATGATTGATTCGATGGTGCTTGGCCATGGAAGAGAAAGTAGGACACACGCCAATAAATTTGAGTTGTTGCTTGGTGTACCGGCCACCTTGGTCACGAATCGTAGTAGGATCACTGAAAAATGAATACGAGGAGGGTTGTGTAATGGAATCTGCACGCATTTCATCCCCCGTTTCTTTCGATTGATATCCTACGACCGCAACGAAGGGTTTCTGTGCAGCAATTCGTCGTAGAGCAAGGTGCATGGCACTGTCGTTGGTCAATTCTACTCCATTATGTTTTGTTTCATCGCTGTTGCTACTGCCACCACACCCTGCCACATTCAAAGTACGAATTTTTTTACAATTTTCATAGATGATATCTACAGCAGCAGCGGTGACCAATGGGTTGCCACTCACATCAATGGCAGTCAAATCTGGGTGTGTATACGTTAATTCTTGAACAGTGGCATCGTCCACTACACCTTTTGCCATATTAGCTATGCCCAACGTGTGCAGTCGCCAATTCGGTGTGCCAACAATACCCTTCCTCGTAATGTTTGGGCAATTGGATAAATTTAACGCCAATTTGTTTTTCTTTTCGTGCATGTAATCAAAAATGGCATCGTCATCGATTCGTAGACAGCCACTGACATTCACATGCATTAAAATTTGATTTGCATCATCCGTCCCAATGGTCCGCGCCACACATTCCATCGTGAACAGAGCCGGCAAACTTAAATTGCAAAATCTTACGTGCGTCAAACGTTTGCATGTGGTCAGTATACCACCAATGCACCCATCGGAGATGCGATCCTCATTGTCACTTAGATCTACAAATGTTAACAAACGACACCTGAGAACAAAAGCACGGAATCCTTCATCGTAACACCGTTCACCCATTCCTACTAATCTCAGTGTTCGAAGTTTACGGGTGCAACTGCCACCACCCAAATGAGACAGACCACGACTTGTGACTTGAAAACACCCGGTTAAATCTAAATCGGTCAGATGCACTAAATTTGAAAGTGCACGAGCACCTCGATCGTCAACGTTGATGCAATGTTGCATTTTAATGGTTTGAAGTGGAAAACTTGCCGCCGTCAATTGAGATAAAGCCATGGAAGTCAATTGCAAACAACCCGCAAAACCTAGGTAACGCAGCCGTGGCAATCCCCCGTTCATTCTTGGTCCATACAAAGTTTCTGTTTGCATGCACGACCACGCCACTTTATCTGTCAAACGCACACAATCACTGAAATCTAAATGCGTCAATGTTTTGATGACTTCAACCACAGGACACAAACCATCGTCTGTTATTAATGTACATTGTGCAATTGACAATCTTTCTAATTTTGGGGGTGCGTGACTTGCCAATTCAATTGGTCTGGTCACAGTACCTATCATTCCAGGTGCTTCGGTATCCACCACCATCGCTTCCAGGGTACGGTTGGTAACTCGCGTGCAACCCTTTAAACTTAGTTCGCGCAGTTGTGCGCAAGCTGTTACAATCGCCACTGCACCACGATCGGTAATTTGAGCACAATTGGCGACGTCTAAACATTGCAATGTTGAAAAGGTATGGGCAGCAATGGCCGCCATCGCAGCATCGTCGACATTCATACAATTGTCCAATGTCAATCGGGTCAGTCGATCACACCGTGCTGACACGGCTGTGATACCCGCAGCGGACATCCATGGACAGTGACGTGCACTTAATGCTTCTAATTTTGGAAAATGTCCATATTCAGATAACACTGTTGCAAAATGGTGGTCGGTGATTAAACGGCAAGCATCAATGGTCAGATGTGTGACACGGCCCCCTTCGGAGGTCACCTTTTCTGCAAGTTGTTGAAATATTACATCGTCCATTTCATCACCCCACAGTACTAAGTCAACATGAAGATGAGGCGTATAACTGTATTGACGATACAACAAAGTAATGGGATTGCGCCGCCTAATTCCATTATCACTGTGTTGCGACGCACGGCCCCACAGTGTCAAGACATCTTTGAGGTTGGCGACGAGAGGTTGTGTGGCGCCATGGACCCGGGTGGAAGTGAAAGAGGACGAGGACGAAGACGAGGATGAAGTGAGGGTGGAGGTAGTGGCAGAAGCGCTGGAAGAAGATTTGGCGTTTGCATGTTTTTCAAGAATCAATAAACTATCCACTTCTCTTTGAAGATTTTTAAGTTGCGGCAAATTCTTTTCCCAAGGACGCTTTCTTACTAAAGAACGCTGCACAACACGACTGCTGTCGGACTTGTTGCTGGACGACAATGTACCACTGGTACTGGTAGAAGTACGTGGCCTTTGTTTCGTGATACTGGTAGAACTACTTGTTCGAGTACTGCTGCTCGTACTGGAAGCAATCGTACGTTGTGCCGGTGAGGCTGGGTCTAGATAGGAATCACGCAGTGATGTTGTTTTGTTGTTGATTTTGCGAAGGAGTGACGGGGAAGGCGAATGCAACAACCCAGCACTTCGACCCAGCAATACAACTGGAGCTTTAATTTCTGGTGTGATTGGTCGTTGATGTTGAGGTGCTTTGTTGGTGGGACGATTGTGGTGGAGTAGTGCAGTGGTAGTCGTGGCGTCAGATACAACCGATTCTGGTTTTTGTCGGGCATAGGGGGGTGGCGGCAAGGGTTCCTCCTCCATGTGGCAGACGACCTTGCGTAGGGGTTGCCCTTTTGTGTTTTTATAACTGAAGGTTGTTTAGTTTGTTGCTCGGCAAAACAAAAGTGGCCTCACGACTTAATGTTGGCCCCCGAATCATGCAAGTCTTCATGAAGTTGAGACTCTCACATGGGGGCTGGGGCGTCGACCACCCTGACAGTAGAACAGACCGACGCTTTGTGCAATGCGGCATTAGCGTACAGTACCGAGGAAACATCTCCACCAACACTCCGCGTTGAGTTGCAAAAGTACATCAGAATGCGAAAAGTCGGTGTGCCTTTGGAAGCGTGCCTGCAGTCCATGATAGTCATAGGCCAACAAAGAGATGGTTTGACGACCAAAGACATCCAACATTTTACGACTTGGTGTGCTACACACACAGAAATAACACAAGACGATTTAGCACGAGCGTTCTCTTCTCCTGCTCGTTACAATACTGAGGGTGAATCGAAACACGACAACCATGCAGCTGATTTGACCGGTCACCCGGAGGAAATACATGCCAAAGCCCAATACATTCAATTGAGAACATATGGTTTGATGATGGATGCGATACTCTCAAAATTTACAGCACAGGGAACATTTCACACAATCAAAAGAGTCAAATTTGTTACTTGGTGCGGTGAATGGGAACAGAACTACAGCAAAGGCAAAGGAGAACAACGACGATTGAATGGTGAAAGGATGGGTTCCATGGGTTCTGCCAAATCGAAATTAGAAGAATTTTTCAAAAGCGATGTCAATTCCAAAGAATAGGGGCACCTGTACTAGTACAGTATTCGAGCACTGAGCATTGCGATCGCCGATCAACACCGAACTCGGGAACAACAACAGTAGTACCACGTGTACACCACGTAGCACAGCACAGTAATTGCAATGTGTTCAGTACCTTCCAGCTTCCAGGAAGCAGGAAGGCAGCTGCTTTCAAACTTCAAAATTCCTTGTTACTGCTGTTACCTTGGTACCGGGTGCACGGTGTGCAGTCTGTGCACACATCCGTGCAACACACTGATGTCTGATGTCTATGTCTGATGTGGTGTGTCAGTGTGTCTAGTCACACGTCACACCTGCACTACGTGTACCTTCGAAGGTACTAGTAGTATAGTACCCACAATTACACAACTAAAATACAACTCTAAAAACAATGCATGCAACGAGTCAACGTTGTGTTTTATGTACATGAACAAGGTATGCGTGGTAACAACACCCTCTTTATTTTGCTTGCAGATGTTGAGGAACTGATCAAGTATGTGCACACCACTTTTCTCCGCCCCTTTTCCCGACCTTCACCCCAATTTAAGACCCGCCAAAAAACCCATACCAAACCCACCCATGGCACCATTGGTCGTGTTTGGCGTTAAGATTTGAACCACGTCGTTCATTTTCTGTTCGGCCTGTTCTGGGTTCATGACAGCACCCACTTCTTTGCTTTGCATCAGACTCTTCAGATCTTCTTCCACCCTTTCCCAATGAATAGTCACGTACCCTTTGTAGGCAGCACATTGAAACATGCAAAAGGTCGAACCCACAAAAAAGATGGCCACGTTGCCCAATTTTCGAAACATAAACCCCGCACAAAAACCAGGCACTGCCCCAACACCGGCGGCCATGCCAATGGTTTGAAAATCAAACGCTTTCAAAGGATTGTTGTCGTCGTTGTTGCTGGCGTTGGAGGCAGCACATTCTGCGGCCGCAGGCGTAGAAAGGAAGTGCGTGAACAACACGGAGGAGGTCAAAGACAGTGTTGCCCCCTGGACCAACGAAGACGGACGGAGCTTGGGCAAGTGAACGATGGCGGTACTGAAAGCAGGAGGCAAAATGGTAACTGTTTTCCTTTTGAATACAGGATGGCACGTTCGTCGCAGTGTTTGTTGCGGCAACCGTGCCGCGGTTGCCGTGCGTAGTGAAGGAGTGGTGGTGGTGGTTATACACGTGTGGAACAATCTGTGCAGTGTGGGTGGGTGGGTGCGGTGGAGCGAGTGGAACAAACGGGCAGCCATCCTGGAACAGTGCTTGGAATCGTCAAGGATTGCAGTAAATTTCGTCAGGGAAAAAGTGGCTTCAAGCTTCAAGCCCCCTTTGCCCTTGAGAGAACCATAGAATCAAAATTCCCACCAAAAAATGGCAAGCCTCGCAGACGACAACAACTCCGGTTCCGACAACGACGAAGTGTTGGATTTATCCAACGGTGCAATCTTGGACAAATACAAATGTGCGGCTGAAATTGTCAACAAAACATTGCAAGGTGTCATTGATACTCAACTCAAAGACGGCGCATCAGGTAAAATTTAAAAAAAATATCCTCACTTGACACATCTTTCTGGATGCCCCGTTTGCGGTTGTGGTCTGTTGTTGTTTGGTACCGTTCGTCCGGTTCCCGTTGCCCTCGTTTCATCTTGATTTTCTCAGTGTACTAATACCGATCGTGCCCCCCCCTCTATTTCTCCCCTGCACCCTCTTCCTTCTGTCGGCGGCCCTCTTTTCCTTTCAGTCAATGCCATTTGCAAGTTTGGCAACGCGGTCATCAAAGCACAATGCGACGCGACGTACAAAAAGAACAAAAAGATGGAAAAGGGCATTGCGTTCCCAACTTGCGTCAGTATTAACCACTGCGTTTGTCATTTTTCACCCTTGGAAGCCGAAGATGTGCTTCTTAAAAACGGAGACGTGGTCAAAATCGATCTGGGGGCACACATCGACGGATGCATTGCTGTTGTTGGACATACGTTGGTGGTCGGTGGTGGCAACCCTACTGCTCCAGCGACGGAAGGTGAGACGAAAGTAGCCGCCACCGACGGCGACAAAGCCACGGGTACCTATGCGGATGTTGCTATGGCGGCCTACAAAGCTGGACAATTGTGTTTGACCATGATCGTTCCGGGAAATACCAATACTTTGTTGACTGAAACCATTGCCAAAGTTGCCGAAGCCTACGGGGTCAACGCAGTGCAAGGAGTGCTCATGCACAACATGAAACCCTTTGTCATCGACGGCAACAAATGTATTATTAATAAAGTGGAACCCGATCAAAACGTAGATGAAATTGAATTCGTAAGTCCCCTCGCATGTGGATCCTCAAAAAAATATTTGGCAACCCGTCCGGTGTTGACCCCATTCTTTT
>Ga0115005_10001300_pt1 | contig 19706 bp, 18 predicted proteins | sample ArcOceMetagenome_FD_87163 | JGI IMG/M metagenome (GOLD analysis project Ga0115005, IMG submission 87163) | Marine eukaryotic phytoplankton communities from Arctic Ocean - Arctic Ocean - Greenland ARC118M Metagenome | ecosystem: Environmental > Aquatic > Marine > Oceanic | place: Arctic Ocean... | reverse complement strand
GCTGAATAGTAGCTCCTAACATAGCTCCTAAAACAGCCCAATAAATAGCCATTGAAACAGAGCTTTGACCTGGCTTTAAAATAAACAAAACTCCTGAAAAACCTATACATGCAAGTATTAAATGACTTATATTAGGTTTTTCTTTTAAAAAAATTACTGACCCTAAAATTATCAATATAGGAGTTATAAATGATATTGCCGTTACATCAGCTAAAACAATAGATTTAATAGCTAAAAAAAATGATGTTAAAGCACAAATTTTTAAAAAAGCTCTAACAAAGTGAAGATATTTATATGAAGAAACAAACACTTTCTTATTATTTGCAAACAATGGAATAATTATAATTAATCCAAAAACACTTCTATAAAACACAATTAAAAAAGGATGCAAATCATTAGTAAGTATTCGTACAATAATACCATCAACTGCATTTAAAAATGATATAAAAACCACTATAGCGGTTGCAATAAACATTGGTGATTTTGACAATTTCAAAACCTAACTAAATTACAGTAAATTAATATTAAATTAAAAACATTATACATAATAATTTAAATTTATTGATTATTTATTGATACTTTATTAGTATCAAATTCAATTATTTAAAAGGTAAAAATGTCTACATCAATAACAATTGAACAATTAAAATGTTTTATTGCTGTATCAAAAGAGATGAATTTTAGAAAAGCAGCTAAAAACCTAAATATGTCTCAACCACCTGTAACAAGACATATTGCTAATCTAGAACATAATCTTAAAGCAAAGTTATATGAAAGAAATACTCGGTCAGTCAAACTTACCAAAGAAGGCACTTTATTTTTAACTCACGCAACTGAAATTATTTCAAGAATAGAAGATGCATCTAAAATCATTACAAAGAATAAGGATTCAATGATAGGAACTGTATCTTTAGGATTTGTTCCATCAATGGCTAATGAAATTTTGCCTTTAATAGCAAATCATTTGAAGGAAAAACTTCCTCAAGTTAAATTAATTTTCAAAGAGTCTATGAGTTTTGAACAAGTGGAAGGCTTGAATACTGGAAATTTAGATATAGGCTTAACAAGATTACCTAAGGATCTCGAATCTTTCAATTATTCAAGAGTAGTAAGTGAACCATATTTCCTAGTTATTAACAGTGATCATGAGTTATCTAAAAAAGAAAATATTACAGTTTATGATTTACATAATATTGATTTTATTATGTATGATGCCGTTATAGGACGATATAGTTTTGAATTACTTTCTTCATTATTTTTAAACGCTGGTGTAAAACCTAATTTTGTTCAATATGTTAGTCAACCTTTAGTTTTTTTAGCACTTGTCAGAGCTTCTATAGGAGTGGCCCTCTTAGCAAGCACTTCAAAACAACATGCTCCGAAAAATGTTATTTTTAAAGAAATACAATTACCTGGATGGGTTAGATCTGATGTTTACCTTGCCACAAAAAAACTACCAAAAAACAATATGACAATTCAAGTCTACAATAATATTATGGAGGCTCTCTATAATAGAGTAGAAGCATAAATATATAAAAATGATTGAAATTAATTTATAATTTAATAATAATATTATTATAAATTAAAGGTAAAAACTATGAAAAAAGTTAAATGAAATCAATACTTATTACTGGTGCTGCATCAGGTATAGGTGCGGCAATAGTTAAAAAAATAGCTTCGCAAAATATGTATTTAACTTTAACAACTAAATCTAATAATAAAGGACTTGAAGAAGTTGTTGAATATGCCAAACAAAAAGGATCAATAGTAAGTTTTCTTAGTGGAGATTTATCTAATAAAGAATTCATTAAAGATTTAATTATTTTAGCAAGAAAGCATACTGGTTCAATTGATCAATTTGTATCAAATGCAGGATATGCTGAAAAAAAAAAATTTGGAGAATTTACTTGTTCTGATTTAATAAAATCTATTGAAACAATGGCTCTTTCATTTTCTGAGATTATAAATATATGCATAGATGATTTTAAAAAATCTAGTTGTGGAAGAATTGTAAGTGTAAGTTCTTTTGTAAATAAAAATATAGGATTAAATAACAATATATTTCCAACAACTGCTGCTGCAAAAAGTGCGTTAGAAGCTTTAACTAAAACATTAGCATTTCAACTGGCTGAATATCAAGTTACAGTTAATTCTGTGTCTCCAGGCTACACAAAAAAGGATGGAAAACATTCTGCATTAACCGATCAAGAATGGGAAGAGATTATAAAAAAAATACCTTTAAACAGACTTGCTCAACCTCAAGACTCTGCTAATTTAATTTCCTTTTTATTATCTGATGAAGCTTCTTATATTACTGGACAAATAATTAAAATAGATGGTGGATTGTCTCTTATTTAAATATTTTAAAATCAAATCTACTTGGACAAAAAGGTAATATATTAATTGTCATTTTCTTCTTTTCGATTAAATCAGCTATTATTTTAGCTGAGCCAGCAGAAGTAGAAAGACCAATATGGTTATGACCAAAATTAAACCATAGTTGTTTATGCTTTGAAGCTATACCAATCATAGGCATACTATCAACAATAGTTGGCCTTGAACCTAACCAAGCTTTAGGTGTTAACTTTTTATCTAAAGGCAATATCTTAGATAATTTTTTTGCAGCCTCATCAATTTGATTTTCATTTGGAGACGCATCAAAAAAATTTAACTCAACACCAGAAGTAATTCTTATCTCGTTTCCAATAGAGCTATATACAAAACCACCTTCAACATCATGAATAACTGGAATAATAGAAATCTTATTTTTTGTTGAAAAATGATGATGATAACCTCTTTCCCAAGCAAGAGGAATATTATAACCCAAATTAGATAAAAAGCTTTTAGACCAAGGGCCAGTTGAAACAACAATCTCATCAAATTTATATTCTTTATTTTTTTCTGTCAAAACATTCCATTGACTAGAAATATATTTTAAATTGTGACATTTATCATTAATAAATGTACCTTTTTTTTTAATAAAATATTCAAAATACTTCTTTGATAAATCAAGTGGTGAATTAACTCTTATTGAATTTTTAAATAAAATACCTTTCCAAAATTTTACATTTAAGTCAGGCACTAATTCAGCAATTTCATATGTATTTAAAACTGTATATTCAACATTATTTTTATTTAAGATTTCAATTTCAGAAGAATATTTTTTAAAGCTTTCTTCTGTTTTAAATAACTTTAACCAACCAGGTTTTAAAACATTACTTTTTGAATGAGTTTTTTTGATTAATTCTTTATGTGAACTTAATGATAAAGTTTGTAAATCTTTATAAGCTTTTGCAGCTTTTTCCATATGTTTTTGATTACTGAATAATAAAAATCGAATGATCCAAAAAAATCGTGAAATAACAAATAATTTTGAATATCTAAATGCAGTTTTTTTTTTAAAAATAAAAGAAAACAAAGATTTCAAAAGCTGAGGATTATTTATAATTATCAGAGATGAATCTGTTATAACACCAGCATTTCCATATGATGTTTGTGACCCTGGATCATTGGGATCAATCAAAGTTACCGAATGCCCTCTTTCAATTAATTCAATTCCTGTACATATACCCACAATACCAGAACCAATAACTAAAATATCTTTCATATACCTATTAAATCTTGTTTTGTTAAAATATGTTGGATTTGATAATAATTAATTATCAAATGATCACTTTCTTCTAGTGAATATTCTTGTTTTAATGCCAAAATAGCTTTTTCAAGCGAAAAATAGTTTAAACCTTCAATTATGATAGCTTGCGTAATAATTTGATCGTTTAAACCTTGATTAGATCTAAATGATTTTTCTTGTGTCTCCATTTGTCCATAAGCCTTCTCTCCTAAAAGAACATGCATACCTGTAATGCCTTCTAGTTTAATTGTCTGAGGAACGGATAATTTCAACTTTTCTACATGATTTTCAGGTTCTATATCTTTGTTTAAAAATCTGACAGTGCCAATCCATCCTCCAAAGCCAACTGATTTACTTGTTATAACACTGCAAATCGTCCTAGACGGAGTAATATAATTAGATAAAATATTTTTAGTCCATTTAGAAGGATTGTTTAATCTTTCTAAATATTTTCTTGAAACAAAAACGTCTTTTCTTTCTGCCTCATACATCATAAAATATTTATGGTTTATATTAGTTTCAGGAATCCCTATTGCTCTACAACCTCTTAAAAAACCAGGAAGAGCAATTCTTTCTGGCATATGTTCTTTACTATGCCATGAATTATATTCAGCTTCTTTAGATTCTACTATTCCACCCCAATTAACTAAAACAGCACTACCAAGCAAACTCATAAAAAATCCAATATCCAGTAAAGTTAATATTTAAAATATGATTATAATCATAAGGATTAAAATTTATATGAAAAATAAAAAATTAACTCTTATTCTCTTTTTTCTTGTTTTGTAATAATTTGGTCTTTTTGGCATTTCTTTTAAGGCCAGACTTACCTTTTGTAGTAGCCATCTTTTTAGAGTTATACTTTGTGTTTTCAAATTGATTATAATCACGTTTTTTATTTTGAGAAGAACTGCTAACTTCTTCATTATAACCAATAAGATTGTCTGGATTAAGAAGATTACTTTGAACTACCTCTAACTTTAAATCTATTAGTTTTTCTATTCTAAATAATTTTAATCTTTCACTTGGTTCACAAAAAGACACCGCTATACCAGAGGCTCCTGCTCTTGCAGTTCTTCCAATTCTATGGACGTAATCTTCTGGAGTTGAAGGCATATCAAAGTTGATAATATGAGAAACAGCTTCAACATCAATTCCTCTAGCGGCTATATCTGTTGCAATTAAAATTTTAATAGTTCCGTCTTTAAAACCATTCAAAGCTTTCTGTCTAGCTGCTTGAGATTTATTGCTATGGATAGCTTCAGAATCTATACCAACAGCAGTTAATTTTTGAGATATACGATTTGCTTTATGTTTCGTTTTAGTAAAAACAATAACTGATTTAAATACTTTATCTTTTAATAATGTAATCAATTGAAGAACTTTATCTTTAGGCTCTACTACAATCACAGATTGGGCAATTCTCTCAACAGGTGTCAATGTAGATTTAACTTTAACCTGCTTAGGTGATGTTAAAATAGTATTGGCTAATTTAATAACTGAATCAGGCATAGTTGCAGAAAAAAATAAGGTTTGTCTTTTTTTAGGAAGTATTTTAACAATTTTAACTACATCGCGAATAAAACCCATATCTAACATTCTGTCAGCTTCATCTAAAACAAAAAACTCAATCTTATCTAATGAACAAAATCCTTGATTTATAAGGTCTAACAATCTTCCAGGAGTGGCTACAATTATATCCATTCCTCTTTCTAATGATTTAACTTGAGGGCCTTGTTTTACACCACCAAAAATAACAGTATGTTTAATAGCTATATATTGACCGTATTTTCTTATTGATTCATTGATCTGTATAGCCAGTTCTCTAGTAGGAGCTAGAATAAGAGCCCTTGGATCACGAGCTTTCTCAGTTGACTGAGACGAATTTAACTTTTGCAATATTGGCAAAGTAAACGCAGCAGTTTTACCAGTTCCCGTCTGAGCCATTCCTAAAACATCTAAACCTTTTAAAACTAATGGAATTGTCTCATGTTGAATAGGTGTTGGAGAAGTATAACCTTCTTCATTTAAAGCTTTTAAAAAAGGAGCTTTGATATTTAAATCTTCAAAACGTAGATTAGTCACAATGGTATCTTTCTATGGGAAAGTTTAATTAATAAAAACTTTATTAGTCTTATATCTTTATATTGAAACTAAGCAATATATCAATTTTAAGTGTAAAAAAACGTAATGGCTTTAGTTATACGTGTAATGAATAATTGAATTATTATATTTTATTATTTTTTTATATTATTCAATTGAAGTCTGAAGAATACAACATTTATAACTAGACCTGGCAAAAGCTATTGTAACGGCTGCCATTCATAGAAGTATTGCTTGTGTTTCTTCGTAAATAGCCGTTAATTATTCTCAAGCCAAATATTCTGGAACTGGATGAATAATCGGAATAGGAGAAGGTTTTAATCTAAGAATAAAATCAGGTATTTGCATGGATCTTTCTAATAAAAAATATTATTGAGCTATAAGCATTTCTGAACCTGAAATAGTAGTTCTTCGTACATCACGAATTTCATTTTGATCATCATAATAAAGACCTCTATGCATAGATTGTCTGTTATCCCAAATAACAAGATCATTTTCATCCCACTGATGAGTGTATAAGAACATATCTTTTGTGCAGTGTTCCATTAAATCATTTACAAATAAAATAGTGTCAGGCTTTTCCATACCTTCAATTTCACCAATATGTGATGCTAAAAAAATAGATTTTCTTTTTGTTAAATTATTCATTCTAACCAAAGGCTGTTTAACTGGTTCAAAGTTTTTAATTTCTTCTTTCGACATCATTTTATGCATATCTATGCCAAGTCTATGTCTAGAGTAAATCAATGAATGGTAACACACCATTGTTTCAATTTGTTTCTTTTTGCTTTCAAGAAGTTTGTCATAAGCCGATCGCATATCTGAAAATTGGGTTTCTCCTCCAACTTTAGCAACTTTTCTACCTGATAGTAATGAATATTTAGCTGGCACTTTTTTAAAGGAAGCATCTGTATGCCATAATCTATTACCCAGGGCAAAATAACGCTTGTTATCTGTTTTTTTAAAAGGTTTATTATTTACATCGAGGTTTGAAACATCTCCAAATGAATCTGATAAACGTCGTTCATTTGACTTTCTAATAGTTGTGTTTTTACCTGCTCCTTCAATTTCACCAAAATATTTAGAAAATTTAAGCTGTTGTTCATCATTAATTTTTTGGTTCTTAAATACCAAAACACATAGATTATTTAACTCATTATCAATTTTTTTGATAATATTTTTATCAAGATCTTTTGTAAGATCAATATTAGATACAATACCGCCAAAACATATTTTTTTATTAAGAATCTCAATTCTCATAATTTTTATCCCCACAAAAATTATAATCATTTCTAATCATTGATTTAAAATAATCAAAAATCAAACATTATTTTTAATGACAAGCTTTATCGTAATTTTTTAATCTCCAATAACTATAAGGTAGAGGAGTTAAAAACCCTGCTATTAATATTAATGGTATGACTATTAAATTTAATTTGGCGCCACCAATATATAAGTAATCAACAATATTCATTGCAACTTCCATTGAAATCATGGAAATCAAAGATATCCCTAAAGCAGTTTTTAATGCTGAGTTTAAACTGAGATCTTTTAATAAAATGATAGTTTCAAGAATTATCGAAGTAATTAAACCATTTAAAATCGCAAGTATCATTATATATAAAACAGGAAAATCAATATTAAAATATTGAAAAATTCCTATAGTACCAAAGTCCCCAATTGAGCAACCAACCAAACACCAAAGAGTATTTACACTTGATTTTTTCCAAGTGTGTAGACAATTCTATAAAATTTCAAAAAACCAATTAATCATTACCAATTTTACTTTTTTTTTATGATTGATTGTCTATGGTTAAATTTAGCATTCAAAATAATGTTTTAGAAAGTTTTAAGGATTACAAATTTAATGAAATAAAAATAATTATTTATGTGCTAAAAGATTTTAAAATACTTTGTTAAGCCTAACTTATAAATTATATTAAACAGATTAAATCCATTATTGTAATAGTTTAAGTTTTATGAAACATTCTTGAAATGTTACAAAATCTAGATTTATATTCAATATTAATAATGTTATTTGCATTGTCAGTTGGTGGTTTTTTAAAAGGAGTTATTAGTTTTGGTCTTCCTCTTATAGCACTTCCAATCTTATCATTAATATTAAATCCTAAACAGGCTATTTTATTATTATTTTTTTCTGTGATAGCAGTAAATATTAGAGAAATAAAAATTAAAAACATAAAAAATTACAGTAAAACCATTCCATTATCAATAGGTCTGTTTTTTGGTATTTTAATAGGCAGTATAATTTTTCATAAAATTGAAAATGAATTCATTAGTCAAATTATTGGTATGACAATAATATTATCGGCATTGATAAACTATACTGGTTTCAAAATCAGTTCTAATTTACTATTAAATAAATTTTTCTCTTTTTTTTATGGATTATGTTCTGGTTTTATTGGAGGAATAACAACTCTTGTAGGGCCATTAATTGCTATATATTTAGTTAGTTTAAATTTAAAGAAAGAAGAGTTCAGTGAATTAATTTCATTAACTATTTTTTCATGTCTTATCCCAATATTTGGAATGTTTTTTATTTATCAACCTATTACTTTTAATGATTTTATAATAAGTGCTCTTTTTGCAATCCCTGCTATTACAATGCAATTTTTGGGTTTTAAAATTAGAAAAATTATACCTCAAGAAACATTCAAAAAAATAATCTTATTTATGTTAATTATAATTGGATTTTTAGTTGTTTATAAAAATTGGTAACTCTTTAAGAAAAAAGTTAATAAGGCCTAGTTCCCTTTATTGTAACTCTTCTTCCTTTTCTTTCCATTGGATGATAATCCCATATTGCTTTATGTAGTGTGCATCTATTATCCCAAAAAGCCATGTCATTTTTATTCCATCTATAACGAATTTGAAAATCAATATTTTCACAATAATTAAATAGGTAGTCTAAAATTAATTTACTTTCTTGTTGATTAAGACCATCAATTCTAGTTGTAAAGAAACGATTTACATATATTGCTTTCTTTTTTGTTTCAGGATGCGTTCTAATAATAGGGTGAAGCGCAGATGGATATTGTAAATTTTTATCAACTTTATCTCCATCAGTATATCTTCCTTTGTAAAAATGCTCGGATTCATGAAAAGCATTTAAACCCTCTAGAAAAATTTGCATTGGTTTACTCAATGCTTCATAAGCCATATACATATTGGCAAACATCGTATCCCCTCCATATTCAGGAAGAATATGAAGTTGAAGCATTGTTCCTAAAGGTGGTTCTAAATCACACGATACATCAGAATGAAAATCTTCAGCTCCATTAGAAAATTTACTATTTTTGTCAGTGTGTATTTCAAAAATCTCAGGATAACCTTTCATTTTTGGAGCAGCAGGATGAACATGCAATGGACCAAAATCTTTACCTAGCGCAACATGGTTTTCTGGAGAAATTTCTGATTGTTCTTGAAAAAATAAAACCTGAAATTTATTAAACATATTTTTAATACAAATAAGATCGTTACTTGATATTGGGTTTGATAAATTTATACCAGTAACTACAGCTCCTAAATTTGGAGAATATGGTTTAACAATTATTTTATTATCTAGACTTTTAATTTCATTCACAAACACACCCCTGTAATAAATTTAGATTTAGGCAACAGCATAATTTTTATCCTAATTCATAAAACATCTTCAATAACACTAACATTATTTATTTATTTTATTATATATCCATAACCAATGGACTTTATTCTTTTAACGGTAGATTTTAAAAGTCAGTTTCTTTTAATCAAAATTTACAAGCCAATTCCATAATAAAACTAATAAATTTAAATATATCTCCTATTTAATATAATAAAATTACCATTGATTTATAAACTCCTCAGAATATTGAAATTTTTTTATTGGTGTCCCCTCACCTCTTGGAATTTCCGCTGTAGGATTGTTTTTAAAATTATCTATACCTCTAGCTAATTGTGTTTCAAAATGAGGCCATATTGACAAATCAGCTTTCACATTCACAGGTGCAAATCTCATAGTAACCCCGCACCTACGTCTATTTGAAGAATTAGCTTCCGATCCATGAAGCAATCCGTCATCATGCAGTGATATTTCACCAGCCTTTAAATTTAAAGATACAATATTCTCTTCTTTAATCTGATCCTTTGATACTTCTTGATCCAAAACAAGGTTAATAGCTTTATTAGTTATATGAGTAAACATACCTTGGTTATGACTTTTTTTTACAATTTTCATTGCTGCATTTTCTTCATCTGTATCGTATAAAGCTAACCAAACTGTAACTGATTTTGCTGGTGATAAAGGCCAATACTGTGAGTCTTGATGCCATGGAACAACTGATCCATCATTTGGTTCTTTAAGAAAAAATTGTCCTCCCCATTGAAAAAAATTAGGTCCTAATAAATCTTCTACATAGTCAAGAATAGCTGGCGTTCTACATAAATTATAAAAGTTTAAACTTGCTTTGTGCCACATATTAGTTTGATTAATATCTATATCATTGCTCACACGAGAACTAAGAGAAGTAAAAAATTCGTTTAAATCATCTCTGGCTTCATTAGCAAAAACTGGTAACCCAGTTATATATCCATCACTTTTATATTGTATTTTTTCATTTTCTGAAAGTCTTCTTACATCATTGCTAATTTCAAACATTTTTTCCTCCCATAAAATAACCTTTAAATAAACGAATAAATTAATACTACTAGTATGTCAGATTATTTTTTCCTGAAATATCAATTCCTCTGGCATGAAAAACTTTTCTATCAGAATATTTATTAACATTTATTTTACTGAAAAGTTGATTATCTCTAGCTAATTTATGATCAAATAGACTAGAAGTAGGCATAAACCTCATTGTTATAGCACGTCTTGCTTTTGGAGAATTATTGGCTTCTGAACCATGGACCAAATAAACATCATGAAGTGAGATTTGTCCTCTTTTAAGAATTAAATTAACTGCTTTTTTTTCATCATATTCTTCTTTTACGAGCTCTTGATTTAATGTTAAATTTTTATCATTATTAATGTTATGAGCTTTTAATTTTTGATCAATATGCGAACCTTTAATAAAACGTAAACATCCGTTTTCAATAGTAGCATCATCTATAGCCAACCAAACTGTGCAAGTAGCTAAAGGTCTTATAGGCCAATATTGTCCATCTTGATGCCAAGGCGTTGCATGACCATTAATTGCTGGTTTTGCAAAAAAACTAGAGTTCCATAAAGCAAAATTAGGTCCAATAAGTTGTTCAACAAAATTTAGTATAATTTCATTTTTACAGAAATCTAAAAAACCTTCATCATATGATAATACTGCTGGACAATAATTTTTAAATTCAGGATGAGTTTTTAACAGTTTATTATGTCTTTCTTCAATTTTAAGTAAGATGTTTTCAGGCATAACAAAGTCGGGTATTACAAAACCATTTTGTTTATATTCATTAATTTGAGATTCCGTTAACATTTCTTTCCCCCAATAAAATTGTTTAATAATTATATATTTTCATTTTTAATATCTTCCCATGTTCTTCTCATCCATTTAGTACATTCTATAGCTTGTTCAAAAAGAGAATATTTACATCCCTCACCATAATCTGTATTAGGTATAAATTCAGTAGAAATCTGACCTAATTTAGACTTTTGATCTGCTTTGTGATATCTCATTAAAATTCTTATACATTCTTTCCAGGGCTCTAAAAGATTTTCTCTCCATTCAGCATGGTATTGATCTTTTTTGGGTTTTTTAAATGGATATTGTATCCCTCTTCCTATTGATCCATCTGGATGCCTTCCATTAATATTTAATGGATTATTTGGAATAACTGCTCTCGCATGACAATGTTTAACCCATCCAAAATTAATCCATTCCTCAACTACATTTCCTGTAATAAAAGGATCTATAATTAGCTCACCTGAAATAATTTGTTTATCAATATTAAAAATATTTTGTTCTTTGGGGTTGTTAATTTTAAAAATAACATGGCTATGGTCTAAAGTAATATTGAATTCAACTCCTTTGTCTTCAACTAATTTACCAACATTTGATACTCTTAAAAAATCTTCACTCCACATATTAACATGAATTTCAAAGCATGGAGTTACCCCATACTTTAATCCAATATCATATGCCTCTAGATAAAGGTCTCTAACCTCTTCGTCAGTTACTAATTGACCATTTTCCTTATGTGATTGAATTTGAGTATTGTGAACTATAGAGCCAAGATCTCTAGCTATTTTGAGGTTTTTTATGAGTAAGTCTCTATGATTTCCAATTTGATAAAACCATCCACCTGCTCTGATAGGAAGGCCATACTTTAAACTAGATACTTTGAATTCTTCTATCTCACTAAATTCAGGGGTTTTATCAACATAGTCAAAAACCATAGCATCACGTGCCATCTGAAATCTACTATTAACACTTGGCATTTGGTCTAAATGTGTATGTTTAATTCCATTAGTTTGAATACCAAACTTAAGATCATTATTTAAAAAATTATCCAACTAAAGTCTCATTAATTTAATATTAATTAACGATATTGATATTAAATAAAGAATACAATTGTTATTTTTTATTATAGAATTTTTTTTTTACGTTTTCTATGCTTTTATAAATAAGAATTTTTTTATAATTCAAGAATGTTTCATTTTAAAGGCATGTTAATTTTAAAGATTGTTATACAATTTAATAAGGTTTATTAAATTTATATCCCATTTCTAAAGCTTTAATTTGCATCGCCAAATATTTGGAATAAATACGGCATTGAGAAAGTGATCCTGCTGTATACCACAAGCCTTTTTGGCCTGTTGAACTCCACATATTATTGAGTTCTTGTGTATCAGGGTTAACTCCCCAAACTTTACCTACTTTGGTAGCAACTTTTTCTCCAAATAATTGTTTTGTGAGATAATCTTGACCTTTATAGCCGGTAGCTAACACTATCAGCTGTGCTGTTAAAGTATCACCATTTTTGTTAAGCAATCCATCTTCTTTAAAAGTTTTAATATCATGATATTGAAGAAGATCTATTTCACGAGCTGCTATAAGATCTGAACACCCAGCATTAAAATAATACCCTCCTCCTCTTTGTCTATATTTCAGAGGCCAACCTGTATCATCTTCACCAAACTCTAATCTGAAACCAGCTTCTTCAAGAGCACTTAATAGTGGGGCATCTATTTCTTTTACTTTACGGGTTATAATTTGATGAGCACGTCTCGTTACCGCCATTGGAAATGAAGAATTTATTTGATCTAATTCCAACAAAGTACCTTCTGATTTTGTTTTTCCATCAGCTTGAAGATATAAGCCATCATAAAGTTGTGCGCTAGGATCCACGTTGACAACCATAGTTGGACTTCTTTGAATCATAGTAACTTTAGCACCATTTGCGTAAAGGTTCTGACAGATATCATGAGCACTCGTCCCAGTTCCAATAACTAATGTTTCTTTACCTTGCCATTCTTTACCATTTTTGTATTTACTAGAATGAATAACTTTCCCCAAAAATTTATCTAAAGTTGGTATACGGGGTATATTGGGAGTGCCACTTACACTTGTTGCCATGATAATATGCTTCGGTTTGAGAGTTCGAGTTGATCCATCATTAAGTGTCAATTCAGCTAACCAATGTTCTGAAACAGGATCATATTTAGCACCCTTAAATTTTGTTTCAGTCCAGAAATTAATTTCCATAGCATCAACATAAGTTTCTATCCAGTTAGCTAATTTATCCTTTGGAATATAACCGGGGAAAGTATCTGGAAATGGCATATGAGGAAAATGATTGATTGGAGTTCGGTTATGAAGTTTTAAACTATGATAACGTAGTCTCCAATTATCACCTATACGTTTTTCTTTATCAACAACTAGTGTATCTACTCCAAGCCTTCCAAGCTCGGCTGCTGATGTACAACCAGCATGACCTCCACCCACTATTAAAACCTTAGGGTCTCTATTTGAAAAATTTTTAGTTGCAATACGAAAATCTAACCAATTTGGTGCAGAAATATCCGTTCCTACATCTGGAATATCATCGCTTTCATCTTTCTTACTATCAAAAACTTCTTCTAAGGCAGACATAAAAGTCCAAGCTGAATTTCCATCAGTTGAAAGTCGAAAAACAGAGACGCATTTGCCTATATTCGTGTCAAAACATCCAAACGCCTCTATGCAAATTTGTCCTGCACGTTCAACAAGTTTCGGAGCACTTCGACGTTTATCAAGCTGAAAATTTTTCATACCATGGATTTTTGAAGAGATAATAATTTTTTCTTGCAACGTTTCTCGTCCACTATGTGTTTCAATTCTCCACGTCAATGCCAAAAGGTCCCGCCAATGGCAATCTTCTATAAATATATCTCCTAGTTCTCTAACATCCTGTTTTTCTATTGCCGCATTAAATTTTTCTATCCATTGTTGAGCAAGACGTTCAATAGATAATTGATTATTAACATTTATTTTACTATTCATAAGTATCCCAAGAAATTTTGAATTAGTATGTTATTGATGAATTATTTTAGAAATAATATTTTTTTTAAAAAACAATATTACGATGTTAACTCACAGCTTCACCTTCGAGCATTACCCTATGCATAATTCGCAATTGATTTATATCATATTCAGAATTAGCTCTATGCATTGTACAACGATTATCCCAAATAACTAAATCACCTTTTTGGTAATTATGACTATATTGAAATTTTGATTGGAATGAGAAATTATAAAGTTCATCAAGAAGTCTATCACTTTCTTGTTCATCAAAACCTACAATATGATCTATCCTATTAGGGTTTATATAAAGAGATTTTTGTTTAGAGATTGGATGTGTTCTTATAAAAGTATGTTCAACATCTGGAGTAAGTTTTTCTTCATCTTCTGATAAAGTTAATACTTCAGAAACATTGCGTCTACTTAACCATTTATGTACAGCTTTAAGATCACAAATTTTGTTTTTTAAAGTCTCTGGAAGATCTTGGAAAACATTATAGCAATTTATAAAATCTGTTGCTCCTCCATTTTTTGGAAGTATCTCTGGATATATAAATGTTAAAGTGGCTGGTTTTGCCATATAAGAATCATCAGTATGCCAATGACTAGCTTTAACTTTAGGTTTGTTATTTGCTTCTTTAGATCTATTTGAGACGACTATAACTTCAGGAACATTGTCAACAGTTGCATCTTTTATGAAGTATTTTTTAGGAGTTCCAAAAATTCTTGAAACATTTGCAAGTTCTTTAGGTTTTAAGTCTTGATTTCTAATGCATACAACTAAATAATCTGTTACGGCCTTACAAAGCTCTTCTTTTGTAGCATCATCTAACTTGTCCTTTAAGTCAATCCCTGTAATTTCAGCTCCCATTACCTTTGATAATGGCTTTATATTTAATTTCATAATAACACCCCCATGTTACATTTAATAATAGATATAAATAAATTTAATGTTAAATTTTTAATTAGCAACATTTTAACCAGTTAATTAGTTTTTATTGTAAAAAAAAATAAAAACGTCAAAGTAATAATATTATAAATTGGAGTTTAATTAATGAACGATAAAATTATTAGTAAATGTATTCATTTTGCAGAAAAATCACTATTGATATTCATAGCTTTTGCTACAATATTTGCTACTATTCAAGAAATATTGGTTTTAGTGGATTTAAAAAGAGTTCTTCTTGCAGATCTGCTGTTATTATTTATTTATACTGAAGTTTTAGGAATGGTAGCCGCTTTTTACAGAAGTAGCAGAATACCAGTTACGTTACCTTTATTTATAGCCATGACTGCATTAGCTAGAATGATAATTCTTCAGGGAAAAGAACCAAGTGATCTGTTGTATGAAGCTGGAGCAATAGTTTTAGTAGCTATAGCTTGTTTGATTATTAGAACAAGACCTCCTGAAAATTATAGAGCGACTATAGAAGAATAATTGTTATTCACTTTTATTTTAAAATATGATAATTTTTTATAATGCTTATAGATGGACTTCAATACTGTAATTGGTCAGAAAAAATATTTAAACAATGGCGCGATTCAAACTTGTCTGCCGTTCACGTAACTATTTCTTATCACGAACAATTTAGAGAAACAGTTTCTAATTTTGAACAATGGAATAGATGGTTTGAACAATTTCCTAATCTAATCACACCAGCTTATTATGCAGAAGATGTGGAAATTGCAAAAAAAGAAAATAAAACTGCTGTTATATTTGGATTTCAAAATCCTGCACCTATAGAAGATGATATTGGGTTAATTGAAATTTTACACAGGCTTGGTGGAAGATTTATGCAACTTTCATATAATAACCAATCATTATTGGCCACTGGTTGTTATGAAGAAAATGATCCAGGAATTACAAGAATGGGTAAAGAAGTTATAAAAGAGATGAATAGAGTTGGAATGGTTGTTGATATGTCTCATTCATCTGAAAAATCTACTTTTGAAGCTATAGAGCTTTCTTCTAGACCAATAGTTATTAGTCACGCTAATCCATCTTTTTGGCATCCTGCAAAAAGAAATAAATCTAATAACATTTTAAAAAAATTATCTGAAAACAATGGAATGCTTGGATTTTCACTTTATCCACATCATCTAAATAATAGTAGCAATTGTTCAATTGAAGATTTTTGTTCCATGATTGCTAAGACCGCTGATTTAATGGGGGTTGATAACATAGGTTTTGGGTCAGACCTTTGCCAAGACCAACCTGACAGTATTGTAGAATGGATGAGAGTAGGCAAATGGACAAAAGAAATGGACTATGGTGAAGGATCTGCTTCTAATCCTGGATTTCCTGACATGCCTTTATGGTTTAAGGATAACAGAGACTGGAACCAAATTATTGAAGGTCTCGAAAAATTTGGTTTTTCCTCTAAAGAGATAAATAAAATCAAAGGTGAGAATTGGTTACAATTTTTTAGAAAATCTTTTATTTTAGAATAATTTTATGACTAAAAATTTAAAAAAAAATAAAGAAATTACAATTAAAACCCCTTTAAGAAAAGCTTCAACGGTTATGAAATTATCAAGATTAGGTAGTTTTCATCAATCTAGATTATCTTTTACTCGTCAATTAATAAATGAAATGAAACAAAAAGAATGGGAATTTTATATTGCTGAATGGAACATTGATAATGAAGGTTTAGGCAATGCTGTAATAAATGTTAAAGCTAAAAAAGATATTTTTTCTTTAGTTGTCTTTTGCCATGACATAAAAAATGAAGAAAGGAGTGACCGTGTAATTGCTGAAAAATGGGATATGACTTTTTCACTTTTTATAGGTCATCCTTCAAAAGAAGAAGTAAGACATATGTCTGAAAACCTAAAAGTACAAGAATTAGGCAGGCATTTACCCAAACAATTAACACTTAGTAGAGCCAATAAATCAGTCAGAATTTTTTCAAATATTATCAATTCTCTAGCAAATGGACAACAACCAGATCGTAATATAATTAATGATATTGGATATTTGGTTAGAACAACAGCTGTATATGGTAATGGAAAATTTGGGATTGGTGATTTTTCAAAAATTTCAAAGGGATCATTTTTAAAAAATCCTTTTCAAGCAGAGATGTTAACCGTTTATCTAATCAGATTTTTTTCAATAAATTTAATTAATTTTCTATCTGAAATGAAGGGTGGTGAAAAAGCTATAAAATTATCTAATGATATTTCTAGGCATATAGGTGTTGGAAATGCTACTGGTTTAGGAATGGCTCCTTTTTTAGTTAACCATCAGGAACTTTTACATAAATGGATAAATACAAAAGAAATTGCATTATCGAGAGTTTTCTCTCTACATACTTTAACAATCTCTGAACAAAATTATATTCTTGATCTAATAGAGCAAGCACATAAGTATACACTTCAATGGAAGGTAGATGACAAGGTCCAATCCACAAAAATAAAAAAAATAACCAATGATTTAATTAATATTTTAAATGATCAAAATACTAAGATTATATTAAATCAAACTTATCCTTTGAAAAAATTAAAAGATAATTTTATAAATACAATAAGTATTGAAACTGAGGAAATGCTTCATTCAATTTTCCTTGAACCTTTCTCAAATATTATAGAAGATTTAACAAATGAAATGAGTGTTAAAGAAGTAAATACTGTATCTATAAATTTTGACGTCAGTGAAATCATTGAAATGATTAATAAAAATTATAGTTGGGCATTAAATATTGATATAGAAAAAGAAGATGAAAATTTCTACTTCTGGTATACTTCTCAAGCTAAATTAGAACCAAGATTAGGTTTACAAAAAATAGATAAAGGTATTGAAAAAGCTTTGCCTTTTGATATTCCTCATCAGATACAAAAAGCTAAAAAAATTCTAGAATCTTTGCCATCTAAAATGTCAGGATCAGAAGCAATGTTAAAAAACCCTGAAATTAGAAATATTATTAGAAGAGTAATTATCAATAAAACTTCTCCCTATAGTGAAATTCAAGATAATTTAATTGGATCAAACACAAAACCCATAGACATGTTAAGATGCAAATTAAGCTTTTTTGGAGCTTCAAAATATGATCCAAAATCTAACTTGTGGACAAGGATTACTCTGTTTCAAGGAGCTCCTCTTCCCCATCAATTGCAAGAAAAAAATAGTTGTGACTGGCTTTTCCCTTATTTAAATTTAATAAAAAATATTTAATTATTTAAAATTTTAATATTTATAAAAAAATTTTTCTAATAAATTTCTTTGATTTAATTATTTTTTGTTTCATAGTTTTAACAAATTAAATTTTGTTTAGGCTAAAAACATTATGATAGAATTATCATTTAATGAAATTTATTCTGAAACTCAAAAAGCTATTAGGAGTCTTGAAATAGATTGGGGGATAGCAAAAGATGTAGCAATTTTATCAAGATGGCTTGCTCAACACGAAATATATTTTCTTGGATCTCTTCTTAAAACAACCGACTTATTCTCAGCGCAAAATATTTCGTTATCTATTAATAATAATAGTTTTGAGAAACCACTATCAGGGACACTTATGGGTATGATAATGATAGAGTATGTGTCCGCAAACAATATAATATGGGAAGGATTTATAAATAATCCTAAATTTTTAATTGCTGCAATGAGTATAATGGCACATGAACAAAAGATTAATTTTGAACTTTATAACAAAGATCAAAAACTTATTGCAATTACTGAAAATGAAAATTCATATGTAAACTTTGAAGATTTAAAACTATCAACCGATTATTTTTTTCTAAATATTAATATTCACAATAAAAAACATGAGTTAAAAAAAATATTACTTTCTAAAAATACAAATGTTTCAAAAGTAAATGAAAAGTGTTGGGAAAAATTAAAAGCAATGGCTTTTCAAACATATGTCCCCGAAAGTAAAGATTCGATATCTGGAGCAGGATATTAAATTAGCTTTTAATAAGATAATCTTTGATGACGTTTTTATCAGGATCAATTCCAAGACCTGGTTTATCTGGAACAATAAAACAGCCATCTTTTGGTCTAAATAGATCTTCTGGGTATAAATATGCTTCAAAATCTAAGAAAAATCTTTCCAACAAACCAGGGTTTGGCATAGATTGGGCTAGATGGAGAGTAGCTAAAAACCCAGGACCAAAATATGGAGAGTGAGGCATCACCTGCACGCCATATGATTCAGCAATTGAAATAATTTTCTTAAATTCTGTAATTCCTCCAACTTTAGTTACGCTAGGTTGAGCATAATCAACAGCCTCAGCTTCAAACATTTTCTTAAATTCAAAAGAAGTACAAGCATTTTCTCCAGCTGCGATTGGACACAAAACTTCAGTTCTTAGGTCTGACAAGCTATTAAAATCTTCTGGAGGATTAATTGGTTCCTCTACCCAATATAGATTATAATCTTCCCATTCATTTAACATTTTCTTAGCTTTATCCTTTGTCCAAGGACAGTTTGTATCAACCATTATTGGGATATCGTCACCAACAGCTTCTCTTGCAGCTT
>Ga0115005_10001299_pt1 | contig 19709 bp, 14 predicted proteins | sample ArcOceMetagenome_FD_87163 | JGI IMG/M metagenome (GOLD analysis project Ga0115005, IMG submission 87163) | Marine eukaryotic phytoplankton communities from Arctic Ocean - Arctic Ocean - Greenland ARC118M Metagenome | ecosystem: Environmental > Aquatic > Marine > Oceanic | place: Arctic Ocean... | reverse complement strand
TCAAATGTGTGAAAAAAATGTTTATGGTTACACGTTATAAATTAATTATTAAAATACAGGACATGACTAATAGGCTATTTGTTGCTTATAACAAGTAACCTAAACATAAACGAAATCGGTAGTTTTTTCCTAAGCTACCGTGATAAATCTATCGGGGTGCCAGACATATTAATCGGCATATCCGCTGCCAATGGCACTAAACGGAAGTGTTAATTTCAGCTCTGGTACTTGAAGACCTATCCAAGCGACGAACGTATTACTATTAGGTCCAGGAAATACACTATATTCATTAACCCAGGGGTAAAGTGCTATTGCTGCCTGAATTTTTGGAATAAGTTTTACCGCTTTTTCACCTTTAATAGAAAGGAGTAATTCAGGTTTTGAACCATACCAATATCGGTCAGGTGTTGGAGTTTGATATTGCCTAATTGCAGATTTTCCGCGCCTAACTTGCCAACCAATAACCTCATAGACACTATATTCTGTTGCATTTTCTTCTTTGATTGCAATCCAAGGGTGAACAGCAAACCAACCGCGCCAGCTAAAAGCGTCAGCAGCATAAAATTCAATTATAGCTCTGCCATCTTGACTCGGTATTGATGCAATACCTGCAGGCTCTCTGCTTGCTGCTTGCCAGTTACTCTTAGAACAAGCACTTATCAAGATGACGATAAAAATAATCTGACAATATCTCATATATTCTCTTCGTAACCCTATTCATTATATATTTTGCTTAGATTAACATTACTTGGCTACAGCAACCTTCACAATTTATAATATCTATTACTTATAAGGAGAAGTTACCTTGCTTCCCATTTATTTTTCCACGCTATAATTTCAGATGACAACATGGGTTTACCCATCCAATATCCCTGTGCTTCATCGCAATCAAGTTCTAATAAGATGTTCCACACAACTTCACTTTCTATACCTTCAGCAATGACAGTCATACCAAGATTGTGAGCAAGAAGAATTGAAATTTCTGTAATTGTTCTACATTCTGCACTTGTATCAAGATTTTTAATAAAGGCCTGGTCAATTTTAAGCTCATTAAATGGTGCTCGAACCAACTGTTGTAATGATGAATAGCCTGTTCCAAAATCATCGATTGACAGATTAAACCCTTTCATTTTTAAACGTGTAAGAATATCCATATAACGAACAACATCAGACATTAGCGCCGTTTCTGTCACCTCTATCTTGATACTGTTATTTCTTGCTCCCTTTTCGAACGCAAAAAAAGCTAACTTTTCAGGCAGAAGTAAATCATCCAAGTTTTTTGGTGACAAGTTGATAGACATTCTTAAATCTATACCGATGCTCAACCAATCTGCTTGTTGCTGAATCGCTGTTTCGGTAACAAATAAACTAATATCTTTAATTAAGTTATTGTTTTCTGCAATAGGGATAAAAATATCTGGAGGGATCATTCCCCTAGAGGGGTGTTTCCAGCGTAAAAGAGCTTCAACACCCACAAAATCACGATTAATAATCTTAATTTGTGGCTGATATACCATAAACAATTCATTATTATCTATTGCCCGCCTAATATCATTGGCTGATGGTGCTTGGGGGCGATACTCAGATGGCGTGGAAGTAGATTCAACATATTTGGTTAACACTTCTTCTAATTGTTTTACAAAAAATGGTTTTTGTAGAACACCTAATACTTTCATCCCCTGCTCGATTGCTATTTCCTGCGCAGAGTTGAGTACACCTTTGTCTTTTCCACTCATAAATATGATAGAGGCATTACTCTTACGTTCATTTAAGAATCGTAGTAACTCAATGCCATCTATATTTGGCATAAAAATATCGAGTACAATGATATTAAAATCAGGTTGGTAAAGTGTGGCAAACTCTGATGGGTTATCTGTAGTCACTACATCGAAGCCCAATCCTTTAGAAACCTCTGCTACGAACTCAGTGAAAGCGGTCTCATCATCAACAACCAGTAGTTTTAGTTTGCTCATAATCACATTTTCTCATCCAATGAATATCTAATTACCATCGCAAGTTCCGAATCGCGACAAGGCTTACTTAACAGGTTTTCGACCACCTATTTTCAGATTTATTTTTTATCATTTTACTCGTAAAGCCTAACGTTAATAATATTTTCATCTCTATTTTATTAGTAACTACAATATCCGCTAGAGAAACCCCTTCATGTTTACTTACATCACATCATCAAAAATTAAATATCAATCGTATTTTTATTTTTGATGAAGTTAAGCATCTCGTATAAACTATAAACACAAAATCCGGTATACCCAAGATTATCAAGAATACATTTTACTATTTATGCTAATTACGCTTAATCGTCCACAAAAATTATAGTTTCTTTACTAATATGCGCTAATGGCATACGCCCACCCAACTAACCAATATATTTATAAATAAAAAACAAAGTACTTATACCAAAGCATCTACTGTAACTTTAGTCATTTACTCGGCCAAACTGTTCCTTATAATATGTGTTTTTACGGCCTCCCGAACCAATTTCATGACTAAAAAAAACAGTAAAAATAGAATTAATGATGCTATCAAGCGCTAAATCCTGCATTTTGGTCTGTGAACGGTATATACTAAATATTGCTTTGATATTTTTGAAATAATCGAATATAAACCTATGAATAATTTTTTTACCATTTTAAAAATAGATCCTTTTGATGAGGAGCTTGAGAAGACATTCAGACATCAATTAAACCTCAAAGCAAAACCATTATTTAGCTTTATTTATTGGGCAGGAGGTCTCATTGTATTATTTTATTTTATGCGATCCCTGCTCATTGACACATCCAGTGTTATTTTGCTCTCGCGCGCTGCTTATTTTATTTTCTGGGCAAGCTTAGTTTATAAGACGCTTTATGCCAAAAATACGATTTCATTTGATCACTCTTATATTATATATGCTGCAGGCGGGACTTTATTTACCACTTTTTTCTATGGGATATTAGAACAAAATAGTCAGTTTTTTATAACGTCGATATTATTATTTCTTATTGGTTTATTACTTTGCCAGTTGCGTGCAAGGGTGATGGCATGGGTAGCAGTAATCGCCGTGGTAAATCCAGCATTAGTGCTTTACGTTCACCAAGGCCTAACCAAAGAAGAAATAAGTAATATAGTCATTATTGGCGTATGGGCTTGTAGTACTTTCATAGCCGCAATAATATTTGAAGGTGTAAACCGAAAAATATTTAGTTTCTCACAAGCACTAAAGAAATCAAGAGATAGAGAGGCCGAAGCTAATCAAGCCAAAAGTAATTTCCTCTCATTAATGAGTCATGAAATAAGAACACCATTAACATCAATCATGGGGTACTCCGAGTTAGCCTTAAGTTCAAAATACGACCAAGAAGTTTCTGCAAATGCCCTAGCGACTATTCACCGAAACAGTCGTCACTTGCTCACACTGATTAATGATATTTTAGATCTTTCAAAAATTGAATCTGAAAAATTAACACTAGAACTGATATCGACCCCAGTAATAACCATCATCGAGGATGCTGCTTCTATCGTTAGGGCTAGTGCCATTGATAAGAAGTTAACATTCAATATTGAGTACCAATGGCCATTACCTAAAGCTATTCATACAGACCCAACCAGATTAAGACAAGTCTTGATTAACTTACTCGGAAATGCGATTAAGTTTACTCAAGAAGGGAGCGTAACGTTACGAGCTTCTTACCACAAATCTACACTTTCTTTTGAAATAAAAGATACAGGTATAGGCATGACTGAATCAGAGCAAACTAATCTATTTCAAAAGTTTACTCAAGCCGACAGCTCAACTACCCGAAACTTTGGCGGGAGTGGATTAGGGTTGTACCTTTCTAAAAAAATTGCTCTTTTGATGGGGGGTGGTATTATCGTGAGTTCAAAGTTAGGTATGGGTAGCTGTTTTCTTTTAACCGTAGATGTTAAACAAGACGGTATTGAATTCAATAATTCTCTGCCTACAATAGATAAAATCGCTGATACTTATCAAGATAAGGAACGGTTAACCGGTCATGTATTATTGGTTGATGACTATGACGATAATAGAACTTTTATTGGTGCATTATTAACATCATTTGGACTAACGGTTGATTATGCTGAAAATGGTGAAAAGGGAGTTGAAAAAGCACTTTTTGATGACTTTGATTTGATATTAATGGACATTCAGATGCCAGTGATGGATGGTATTGAAGCTATGAAGCTTTTAAAAAAAATTGGTTGTGGTTCACCTATCATCGCCTTAACAGCCAATGCGATGAGCCATGAAATCAAAAGTTATTTTAACGTAGGTTTTGATGATTTTTTAAGTAAACCAATCGAAACAGCTATATTCTATGATAAGGTCACTAAATATTTAGCTAAAAATAAAGCAAAATTCATTGATGAATCCAACGTTTTTGATCTTGCAGCATTGACTGAAAGTTATCAAAATAGCCTTATTAATGTTGTCAATAAATTAAAAAATGCCCAAAAAAATAATGATTGGCTTACCTTAGAAAAGATGGGTCATCAAATAAAAGGAGCCGCTCCAAGCTTTGGTTTCAAAAAGATAGGAGAATACGCCACAATTATTGAATCTGCGGCAATAGCGAAAGACAAGGAAAAGTCTGATAAAACTTTACAATTAATTTATCAAAAAATAAAAAGGTTAAGCGAGTAAAGTAATGGATGATATTAAAATATTGATTATAGATGATGTAAATGAAGTAAGAGGTCTTTTACGAACGCTGTTAATGAATATTGGTTATAGTAAAATAGAAGACGCAAAGGATGGTGAAACAGCCAAAAAAAAGTGTCAAAAAAATAAATATGATATTATTTTGCTTGATATTGAATTACCAGATTATAGCGGCATAGAATTACTTAAATTTTTCATCAAAGAATACCCTAATACTGCGGTAATTATGTGCTCAGCACACAGTACTCTTGATAATGTTAAGGCCTCACTTTTTTCTGGTGCAAAAAGTTTTATTGTTAAGCCTTTTTCAATTAGAAAGTTACAAAATGCGCTTGATAAAGCTAAAAATTAATAGCATTAATGGAAAAAACTATAACACAGCATAGACTTTCGTGCGTACCTTGGAACATCAGAATAACTCGGATTTTTAATTTATTTAGATCTAACGCCATTCCATGCCTTTAACAAAGAATCTGCGAGCACCTCAATATCACCTTTTTCGGTAAGCTGAGAAATAATGGAAATCCGCAAGATTGATTGATTTTTCCACTTTGCGCCTAAGACAAAATTTTTATTTTCTTCACGAATTTTCTGGATAACTGAGGCAGTCATTTGATTACGTTTTTCAAGTGATTCGCTTTCGTCGCCAAATGCAATGGCCAGCTGATTCAATACTACCTGGTTTAAAATTCTGATCCCTGGTGTATCTGTCAATAGTTGTGCTAAATATTTGGCGCACTCATGATGACGACTGATCATTTCCGCTACCCCCTCTCGACCTAAAGCTTGTAAAACCGCCCACAGAGAGAACCCCCGCGCGCGCCGCGAAAGCTCAGGACCAAACTGGCTAGGGTTTCGTCCATCATCGGGATCACTGACCAGATAGCTGGCAGAAATATCCATGGCTCGGCGATGGGCACTAGGATGTTTGACAATAGCATAACCAGAATCATAGGGCACTTGTAACCACTTGTGCCCATCAACAGTCCATGAATCTGCGTGTTCCAACCCATCACAAAGATGAGCAAGCGACGGTGCTGCTCTAGCCCATAGACCAAAAGCCCCGTCAACATGTACCCAGGCGTTATAGGCTTTACACCGGGATATAATTTCAGTGAAGGGGTCGAAGGCGCCGGAATTGATATGTCCAGCCTGCACTATCACAATTTTAGGGCCATCAGACTGTCCAAGTTTGTGTTCAAGATCTGTCGGCAGCATGCGGCCTTGATTATCAACGTCTATAAAAACAAGGTTCTTGCGCCCAAACCCCAGATACCTCAAGTCTGAGATAATGGTGGCATGCGCCTCTTCACCCAAAAACACTTGGATATTGGGTGCCCCCGTTAGACCTTCAAGTTCTAGATCATATCCCTGACGATGTAACACTTCGCTGCGAGCAACGCTGAGACAAATAAAACTTGCCATTGTGGCCCCTGTTGCGAAGGCAAACGAACAATCTGGTGCCAAATCAAGTAATTCTAGTACCCACTTTGCAGATACTTCTTCTGCAATAGCTGCAGCTGGAGCGGTTTGATGAATTGCGGCATTTTGTCCCCAGGCTGAGGTAAGAATTTCGGCAGCAACACCGATAGGATGAGAAGCGCCCTGCACCCAGGCATAAAAATTTGAATGTGTATTACTGACTAAACCGTGCTCGGCGGCTCTGACTAAATTTTCAATAACAGCCACGCCGTTTAAGCCATGCACCGGTAGTTCACTATCAAACTTCGCTCTAAGTTCCGCGGTTGTTGCTGATGGAAAAGCAGGTAATTTTGGTCCATCTTCACGCCATACTACGGCATGTTCAAGCGCTTTCTCCGCCGCCACTTTGAATTCTTTCTGACTGGTCATAGATTTTCTCTCTTATGGCTGAATTATTAGGTATTAACCGCAACAGTAACTGGGAAAATAGTGAGGTTAAACTATTCTCCAAAAATACCTATAACGTCAGTTGGTATTAAAAAGATAATAGCCCGTCTAACCCATTATTTGCAGTTATTTAGTCGATATTTTTTTTAGATCTTTAACTGAACGTTATGCTCACCATTAATGTCTATTATTGTTGGTTTAAATAATTTAAGTTTAAAGGTTGCATCATTAAATTAAATTGTTAATATAGCAAAATGAAATTACATATAACATTTAGTTATAAATGAGACAGTACATGACCCAACAAAAACCTTTGAGCCAAATTTATCTTGATGCTAACGCAACAACGCCTGTTTTACCCAAAGCTGCGGCAGCTGCATTAACAACAATGGAAACACTGTTTGGTAATCCAAGTAGTAGCCATATTTCAGGGTTACGAGCAAAGCAAATAATGGATCAAGCGCGTACTAAAGCGAAGCAAGTTTTGGGCTCAGGTAATGGACAGATTATTTTTACCAGTGGTGCAACTGAGGGTATTCAAACTGGTATTTTATCGGGGCTATATTATGCTAAATCAAAAATGTTGCCAGGTGAAAAATATACTATTTTATATGGTGCAACAGAGCATAAAGCGGTCCCTGAATCATTAAAGCACTGGAACAATATTCTTGAAGTTAATGCAAAAATAAAAGCGATACCTGTGAATCATAAAGGCGATCTTGACTTAGATTTTATTGCTAAAGAAGTCCCAAATGCTTTAATGATTTGTACAATGGCTGTTAATAATGAAACGGGTGTATATCAGGATTTAGCACGTTTAGAGGACGTGATCCGACAACATAGCACATCTGTATTTTGGCTGGTTGATTGTGTGCAAGCGCTTGGTAAAACATCGTTAGCATTAGCTAACACCAGCATTGATTATGCCCCTTTTAGTGGCCATAAGTTATATGGACCAAAAGGTATTGGTTTTGTTTATATTCGAGAAAATGCCCCTTTCACCCCTTTTATTGCAGGCGGAGGACAAGAAGGAGGTTTACGCTCAGGTACTGAAAATTTACCTGGTCTTGCTGCATTAAATGTTATTTTTGATATGTTGCTATCAACTCAAGATGATAGTTTTAGCGACATAACACAATTAAATCAATTTAGAACACAATTAGTAAAGACCTTAAAACGTGCATTTCCTAAGGTAGTATTTAATCATAGCTTTGATAATAGTGTACCAACGACATTGAATTTTTCAATTCCAGGATTTAGCTCTAAAGAAATGATGGATTTATTTGATGCAGCTAACATTCGAGTGAGTTCTGGTTCTGCTTGTAGTTCAAAAGTGACCCGTAGTTTTGTGCTTGATGCTATGGGATTACCTAAATGGCAAAGTGAGTCAGCGATTCGGATGTCGTTTGGACCTGCGATGACACAAATAGAAGTTGATGAAGCCTGTGAACGTATTGAACAATCAGCTGATGCTTTAGGCCAAAGTTGCTTAACACTAGATTCTAATTCACTTGACCCACAAACTAAATTAGATGGCCTAGTACAATTTAAAATCGGTGGTAGCTCTACTTGGTTATATGTTGATAAAACAACACAATCAGCTATTGTTATTGATCCCCTAGCTGAGATTACAACACGATTAATGACAATATTAAGTTGCCAAAAGTTAACGTTAACCGCAGCAATAGATACCCATGGCCATGCGGATCATGTTTCAGCACGAGAACAACTTGTTAAAACAATCCAACCTAACAAACCCACTGATTCATTAGGTTGGCCTGCAGAACATCAATATTACACACTCAATGGCCAAAGCTATCCAATGATCAATGTTGGCACTAAATATTTAGTCAACGTGGCAACACCCGGTCATACTGACGATAGTATTAGCTTGTTATTATGTTCTGCTCAAGAGCAATCAGAGCAGTTGGTTATTGATTATGTGTTTAGTGGAGATCTAATTCTGATTGGTAGTTTAGGGCGCACTAATTTTTCGACCAGTAGTGCTCAAAAAATGTTTCAAAGCTTACAATTACTGCACAGCATTGTTGGTAATAGCAGCTTGTTGTGTACCAGTCATGATTATAACAATGAATTTGTAACCACTATTGGGGTTGAAATATCCCGTAATAGTTTACTGGCTGATGTAATTAATCAAACATTGACCGAGATGCAATTTGTACAGAAAAAAACACGGTTAGATAACCATATTGCTGATGAAGTGGGTAGCGAAATACTCTGTGGTGCTTTTATCGATTCGTGTCAGAAAAACGCAGTTATAGAATATGATACACAATCATTAGCGTATGCAATGCAAAAAACTAATTATATTAAACTGATTGATATAAGAGAACCACATGAGTATATACTCAATCATGATCAGCAATTTAGCTTAAATGTGCCATTAACCCGTCTAGTTGATTTTATTTCAACCCATCAAGATAAGGCGCAAAAATTAGTCTTGGTGTGTCGCAGCGGTAGTCGCTCTCATATAGCAGCACAAGCATTATCACGCTTAGGCTTTAAAAATGTTGGACATTTAAAAGGTGGTTATGCTTTATGCCATTAAATATGTATTACATCCGTACTGGGTTCAAATAATAAGTGTATAGTTTAAATAGGTGATAAAGGTGGTCAGCTCAATACATGTTAGACACTATTTCTTTATAAAGACATGCCGTAGTCGAAAATATACAACTGCTCTACAATGTAAGATTGACCGCTTAAATAAAAAAGTAACGTGTGGCCCTGACCAAAGATCAGGGTAACTTAGACAGGATAAAAAAGAGCTTGGTCAACCAAATCGTATCCCCTCAGTTAAGTAACCATTTATATTTTTCTCCACCGATTCAAACCTTAGAACTTTGAAAAATCCAGGTCTACATGAAGTCGGTGGTTGTTGTACCAAATGGATGAGCGACTATTTGATGCGTGCGAAGATAAGTGGCGACACATCAATGCTGCATAACTTACTGTGCTTTCATATTTTGGTGGTTTTTAGCCATTTTTTTCCTAAAAACTATGTTTAAATTAACTGAAATTCCAATCTAAATTTCAACGTTTTTTGTAGGTGATTAATCAATTATCTCTAATAAATGATCACTTTGAAATAACTTAAAAAATTGACTTTAAGGTGTTTGTGCCGATTTTCTCTCCACTCTTTTTAGCTGTTTTTTTAGCTGTCTATGGTATTGAGCCATTTCAGCTAAGCGTTGTTCTTTTTCTATTACAGATAATGGTTGATACATTAATGCTTCAAAACATTTTGTATAAGCTAAAAAACTGAAAGTAAGAAAGGGAAACGTGTGGATGACTAAAGTTGAAAATTGATTTGCAGGCATTGTTAACGGTTTTGCTAACCCTTTAGTTTTTAATATCCCTAAAATTTGCTGATACTGGATTAGCCATTTACCTATAGGTTTTTTATTATATTTTCTTATGTTTATTAACCACAACGTCATCATCATTAAAATTAAAGAACCGCCAATAATTCCTCCTACTTTCCAAGGTCTAAAATGGCCGAACCATTGTGTTATTAAGTCATATTGTTTTTTAGACGAATAACCTAAAACCAAACGTGCCCACTGATAATCTAAAGCATCCAGTTGTAACCTAAGAGAGTTTATCCAAGCAAAATGTTTATAACGATGTAAGCTAAGTAGGTCGTTATTAAACAACCCTTCTTGCTGTATCGTATGGGATAACCCTTTCTCAACGCGTTCAGGATTTACGGCTGCAGTAGGATCAACCCTAACCCAACCTTTGCCGTCTACCCAGACTTCTGCCCAGGCATGCGCATCATATTGATAAATACTTAAGTGGCCACTTTGTTTATTGTACTCGCCACCTAAATATCCAGTGACTAATCTTGCCGGCGTACCTGACGCTCTCATTAAAAAGGTGAATACACTGGCATAATGTACACAAAATCCTTTTCTAGATTGATAAAAAAATTGGTCTAATTCATCACCTGATAGTAATGGCGGGGTAAGCGTGTAGTAAAAACTTTGTTCCCTGATCGTATCTAAAATAGCCTGAGCCCTTTGAGTTTCATCAGGATACAACTCTTTCATTTTTAGTGCTTTCGCTTGTAACCTAGGATTACTATCCTTAGGTATATGTAAATTTTTTAACCTTTCGTTGTTACTTAATGATGCGTTAAGTAATGAATCTGTATAGCTATTGATTTTATAGCTTGAAGTTTGACTAATAGGCTTACTACTTCTAACCGTATAATTAGGTAATGACAAAATACTGATTTGATTACCCACTATATTTATTGCATCGACAACCGCTAAAGAATACAGCCAATGCTGATAACTAGGCTCAACTATCACTTGGTAATGTGTTTTCGTTCCAATTAACGGTGGAACATCACCAATAATATTATGCGTAGTTTCTTTACTGATTAATGGCATAGTTTTGCTTTGTTTCCATGTCCGTCCGTCAAAGTCATCCATCACTAGTGCTCGCCAATACAATTGGTTGTATTGTGGTTGTTCGGTAAAAAATTTTACTCTAAAGGCAAGCGCGGATGATCTGGCTAGTTTAGCTATACCTCCTGGTGTAACACTTTCAGATAAACCTGTTTGGGCAGACTTGGAGGAAGGGACTTGCCAAAATGGTGCTAATCTAGGAAAGAATATAAATAACACGATAGCAAGGGGAATACTTTGAAGCACCGCTTTAGTTGTTTGTGTGAGTGGTTGTTTAACGTTTTTTGTTGGAAAAAAATACGCTAACAAAATACTTAAATTTAAAAGAAGTAAACAAAAAATAAACAATGATATCAATAAAGATTGAGAAAATATTAGCACTGAGGCAAGTATGAAAATTCCCAGTAATATAATTTGATAAAAATCTTTACGCGAATCCATCTCTAAACTTTTTAGCGCATAAGCAAAACAAAGTAAATGTAACATGCTGAGCAACACACCAAGTTCTTTACCTGTTATGGCTATAGCAATACATCCAGAACAAGCTATCAACAACAAAATTATTCGGTGCGGTTTTTGAGTTGGCTTAACAAATACTAATATTCTCCAACATAGACACAAAGCGATAATGGCTAACATCCAACCACTTAATTCATTTATAAGTAGCAATAAACTTAGCATTTGGCATAACAATAATGCCCAAGCACTTTGTATCGATATCACCGGTTTTTTTGGTATCGCGTTACCTATAGTCATGCACTTAGCCTAGGGTAAATAGCTAAAGCCATTAAACACTGTTTGAAATGGTGTTCGCTTTGTGCAGGAGATATTTCTCCATGACCTAAATCTAGACCGAATATTTGACCCGCATAATTGTATTCATTAACCATAAAACATAAATACTGTAACTGCTTTTCTACTCCGTGGTTTGGCATATCAGTGAGTTTCAACCAACGAATTGAACCTTCCTCTTTTTGATAATGTTTTGTTAAAAGCCCTTGCCCTCTCGCAAATTGTTTCCATGCGATACGTGAAGAGGGTTCGCCTAAAATATGTGTTTTTAATTCAAAAAAATCGTCAGTACCCGGTTTACTATTTTGTAAGAGTGAACTTGCTTTTGAAGACCCTGTGAAACTATTGAGGCTATTATTGAGTCTAATCGCTTCAGGATAAACGGTACATTCATGATCAAAATCAATTCTTGTCCATGTGATAAATAAACCTAAAGAGTATTCACTCCACACTTTCAATCTACCGGGGTGATAAACCCCTCGGTTATCGTAAAAGTCCGAAACATAAATAGTTTGCTCTCCTGTCACACTTTTAGATAAATGTGTCACTTGCTGGTCATCAAAGCAAAAATTTAAATCTACACGTTTATTGCGAGCTGATATTTTTATAGGAAATGAAATGTTCTGTTTTGCATATCCCTTAATTTTTTTATCCGAAGATAAGACTATCCCTGACAAATTATAGAAACTATGCATCATGGTCGTAATAAACAAACTCGCCATTAAATAACTTAATAACATGATGACATTATTTTGATAGTTTGTTGCTAAAAGAAATAACAACACCACGAAAAAAAGATATAAATAACCAAAACGTGTAGGCATTATAAAAATATTACGGTTCGATAACTTATGTTGACTTGCAGCAGGAATACGACGCTTTAGCCATCGATTCAATCGTCGCTTTATTAAGTGTTTGATAAAAAACTTTAAGGGATTTACGGTTGATTTCACTAACGCCCCTTATTCTTAGTTAAGTATCTTAGTTTGTCAATTTGAGGTTTCATGCACTCAGTGGATTTAGCACATCAACTTGTGCAATAACTTGATCAGAAATCTTTGCCTCGTGTTCACCAAAATTGCTCGATATTAACTCAAGTCGATGCTGACATACGGAACTAAACACAGTTTGAATGTCTTCAGGTATGACATAAGTTCGTGCTTCCATAAATGCCCATGCTTTCGCAGCACTGACTAATGCTTGGCCTGCTCTTGGTGATAAAGGTCTACCAGAAAAATCTATACGTCTACTGACGTGATTTAAAGCGATTACATATTCAATAATATTATCTGAAACCGTTATTTTTGATACCGCTAATTGCATAGCCATGAGTTTATTAGTATCAACACAAGGTAATATTTTTTTATAGATTTCGTGACTACTTTCACTTAATAAAATCTTTTTCTCTGCTTCAATATTAGGAAAGCCTAAAGATATACGCATCATAAAACGATCAAGTTGAGACTCGGGTAAAGGGTATGTCCCTGCATGCATTAAAGGATTCTGTGTCGCAATAACAAAAAAAGGTTGCGGTAATTCATAAGTTTGCCCATCAATACTAACTTGATTTTCTTCCATCGCTTCAAGTAACGCACTTTGTGTTTTAGGGCTTGCTCTATTAATTTCATCACTTAATACCACTTGATTAAATATTGGGCCTTTATGTAGTTCAAACTGCCTATTTTCAGGGTTAAAAATAGAAATACCAATAACATCAGCAGGTAACAAGTCACTGGTAAATTGTGTGCGTTGATAACTAAGTCCGAGTGATTTTGCCAACACTTGAGCGAGTGTGGTTTTCCCCATGCCGGGTAAATCTTCTATTAAGATATGACCTTTTGCTAATAAACACGCGAGTGCTAAGCGTATTTCTTTAGGTTTACCTAAAACCACTGAGCCTACTTGATCTAATATTGCTGAAACTAAACATTGCATTAAGTAACTACCACATCATTTACAAAAATTAAAATTACTCAATCAACATATCAATAAAATACGAGGACTTCTAACAAAAGATCAATAATTGAGTGTGATTAGTATCTTGCTTTGATAATAATTAACAATAAGACGAGTCCAATGTGAGCATTCTATTCATTTGAATTTATAAACCACGATGATTAACTCTATTTCCCTTCCTTATACAAAAAAAGACTGCACATTGTGTGCAGCCTTTTAAAGTCAAGTTGAAATATCCGTTTAAAATTAGTAATTTTTAACGTTATAAAACATGATACTTAGAATGAAAAATCTTCGCTATCTAAAGCCATCATAGCATCAACACCACCTTCAATACATGCGGCATGCCCTTGAGCTCTAGGTAATATACGCTGAAAGTAAAACCTTGCTGTTTTAATTTTTGCTTCGTAAAAGGCTTTATCTTCGCCACTTTCTGCTAACTTACTTTGCGCAACAGAGGCCATTTTCGCCCAGAAATAACCTAAAGTAACGTAACCAGCAAACATCAAATAATCTACTGATGCTCCACCAATTTCATCGGCGTTTTTCATTGCCTTTTTGCCAACATCACCAGTAATACTCTGCCATTGTTGAGAGTATGAGGCTAAATCTTTTACATAGTTACTCATTGCAGGAGTATCAGCGTTGTCTTTACAGAAAGTTGCGATGTCAGTCATAAATGGTTGTAAAATTTGACCTTTACTGCCTAAAATTTTACGTGCTAATAAATCTAACGCTTGAATACCCGTTGTACCTTCATAGATACAACTGATTTTAGTGTCGCGCATTAACTGTTCCATGCCCCACTCTTTGATAAAACCATGTCCGCCAAATATTTGCACACCATGGCTCGTACATTCAAAACCTAACTCGCTCAAAAATGCTTTTGCAATTGGGGTTAACAAGGCTAATTTATTATCTGCTGCAGCTTTAATGTCGGTATCTTTTTCAGCATGTGTAATATCTACTAACTGCGACAAATATCCAATAAGCGCTCGACCGCCTTCAGAAATAGATTTTTGAGTTAACAGCATTCTACGTACATCTGGATGAACAATAATAGGATCGGCAGGCCCGTCTGGGTTTTTAACACCACTAATAGAACGCATTTGTAAGCGGTCTTTCGCATAAGCTAGTGAGCCTTGGAAAGAGGCTTCAGCTGCCGCTGAACCTTCCATTGCTACACCTAAACGCGCTGAGTTCATGAAAGTAAACATACAAAATAAGCCGCGATTTACTTCGCCAATTAAATAACCTTTTGCGTTATCGAAATTAATAACACAGGTAGCATTAGCATTAATGCCCATTTTATGTTCAATTGAACCACAACTAACGGCATTTCTATTTGCTATTGAACCATCATTATTGACATTAAATTTTGGTACGATAAAAAGTGAAATACCTTTACTACCTTCAGGAGCTCCAGGAAGTCGAGCGATAACAATATGAACAATATTATCGGATAAATCATGTTCACCCGCTGAAATAAATATTTTTGTACCCGAAATGGCGTAACTACCATCATCATTCAGTTCAGCTTTTGTACGTAACATACCTAAATCAGTACCGCAATGCGGTTCTGTTAAACACATGGTTCCGGTCCAGCTACCTTCAACTAACTTAGGCATGAATTGTTGTTTTTGTTCATCGGTGCCATGCGCTTCAATTGTCGCGAGCGCTCCATGACTTAAACCGGGATACATAGCAAAACTGTGATTCGCAGCAGACATCATTTCACTGATAGCGGTGTTAAGTGAATAAGGTAAACCTTGCCCACCAAATTCTTCACTTTGAGACAATGTTGGCCATCCACCTTCAACATACTGTTTATAAGCATCTTTAAAGCCGTCTGGAGTGGTTACTATACCATCAGTCCATGTACAGCCCTGTTCATCGCCTATCTGATTCAATGGAGCGATAACCTGTTCTGTAAATTTTGCCGCTTCAGCAATAATTGCATCAACCATATCTTCGCTAGCATCATTGTAACCTAACGTTCGATAGTGCTTGTCACAGTCTAATAACTCTTGCATTACAAACTTTATATCACGTATAGGGGCTTTATATTCAGGCATCTTTATTCTCCAAAAAATTCATTATTAGGCGTTGACTTTACTATTCAACATTTTAAATGCAAGTGGTCATACCACATGATATTATCGAGATGTTATTAATTAGTCAAATGAATTAAATTTATCTCTGACTATTCGGTATTCGTATAGTGAAGATTGAAGTACATAAAAGATTGAGCGGGAACTTTCCCTTTACTATATGTATTTTGAATAGCCTGTCATTACAATTATTCATTGGTTTTATAATGTTATCGGCTTTAGCATAAATTAGTGATATATCACATTTTATTTCTGATACACGGTTGTATGTGTTTAAAGTGTATGATTATCAACGATTTCTGATTGAATAACATCAGAGTTGTAGTGCAGCCTCATATAACTCTCCCCATTATATGAGGCTATTTTAAATATATAAAGGAACCTATATGTCTTTAACCGCCATGTTAGAAAAACGCTATTCAGCTCGTGCTTATTTGAATACTCCAGTAGAGCAAGACCTTTTAGATACTATATTCAAACAAGCACAAAGCGCTCCTTCTAATTGTAATGTACAACCTTGGCAAACCTGTGTGGTTTCAGGACAAAAAAAAGACTCATTAAAGGATGATTTATTAAAGGCGGTAATGAGCGGTTCACCTCCAAACCCCGACTTTAACTGGTTGCCAAAATATGAAGGCATTCATAGAGACCGTCAATTTGGATCAGCAAATGCACTGTACAGTTCCATTGGTGTTACCCGTGAAGACAAAAAAGGACGTCAGTTAGCCATGATACGTAATTGGAGCTTTTTTGATGCGCCTCATGTTGTTTTCTTCACCATGGATAGATACCTCGACATTATGGGCGCGGTTGACTTAGGCATATACGCACAAACATTATCGTTGATAATGTCTGAACACGGCTTATCCAATTGTATGCAAGGCGCATTAGGCCAATTTCCAGATCCTGTCAAAAAAGCGCTAAATCTACCCGAACAAAGAGGTATTTTGTTTGGTATGTCATTTGGTTACGCTGATGAAAGTGCGCCTGTGAATAAAACACGTACTGATCGCGAAGAAATTACTAATGCTGTTAGTTTCTTTAAATAGACCTGCGTAGGTAAAAGCAGACGATGGAACTAGAACATAAGTATGTACTTATTAATGATGTAAACATTCATTATATCGCTGCTGGGCCAACCAAAAATAAAATATCGATAGGTCCAGCCCTTATATTTCTGCACGGTTTTCCAGAATATTGGCAGACGTGGCAGAAGCAATTAATGTTTTTTTCAAATGAGTATCATGTTATTGCGCCTGACTTACCCGGGTATAACTTAAGTGATAAACCACAAGACGTTTCATTTTATCAAATGGCTAATTTAATTGAATTTATGGCTAAGTTCATCTCAACAGTTAGCCCTACTGAAAAAGTTCACTTAATTGCGCATGATTGGGGGGGCGCTATTGCTTGGCCTTTAGCCGCATTTCATCCTCAACTCATCGAAAAGTTGGTGATAATAAACGCAGCACACCCAAGCACATTTACCCGAGAAATGATTACAAACCCAGTGCAACGCGATAAGAGCGCCTACATACACGATTTAATAAGTATGGATGCTGAAACATTATTATCTAAAGACAACTATCAATACCTGAGTGAAAAAATGATGGTGAGCTCAAACCCAAATATTTTTAGCAAAAATATAAAAGACAAATACCGACAAGCTTGGAAGCAACCAGGGGCAATAAACGGAATGTTACAGTACTATCGTGCGATGCCTCAATTGGCAGCCGTAATATCAGATGACAAACATCAGAATGAGGTATCAACAGGGCCAATACAAAACACTGCAAAGATGAAAATCCCAAATATCCGTATTAATGTACCTACACTCATATTATGGGGTGAACAAGATCAGGCGTTTGTAAAAGAAAACCTCAATGGCATTGAGCATTTCATTCCTGATTGCACTATAGAGCGGTTTAAAAATGCCAGCCATTGGCTAATGCATGAAAATCCCATTGAAATTAACAAGGCTATTACCTGCTTTATTAAAGGGTAAATATTTTTAAAGTAAAAAAATTATAACAATAACTTACAAAAATAAAATAAGGCTATCGAATGTCAATTGACTCTACACCCGAAAGTGCCAAGCAATCGACTCCTTTGTTGGATTTTAATGGTCATGTTTTTGAAGTTAATAAATTAGACTTAAAAAAAACGCGAATCGAACCATTAGCTATTCAACAAACACGAGTCAAAAATGAGGTAATCCTTAACGTTGATAAATTTGCCTTAACGGCAAATAATATAAGTTACGGTATCACGGGAGACACTTTAGGCTATTGGCGCTTTTTCCCACCGCAGACACTCTCAAGAGAAAGTAAGTCTTCAAACAATCAATGGGGGCGTTTGCCTGTTATGGGTTTTGCGACAGTTGTTTCTTCAAATAATCATGAAATACAAGTAGGTGAAAAGGTATGGGGTTTTATGCCAATGGCTACTCATGTAAAGATACTTGCTGGTAAGATTAGCGATTTAGGGTTTTCAGATGTCAGCCCTTACAGAGATGGCTTAGCACCATTATATGCCGCTTTTGAACGCGTAAAAAGTAACCCTTTTCATTCAATCGAACATGAAGATTATGAAATACTCGTACGTGGACTATTCATAACATCTTGGCTAGTTGATGACTTTATGGACGACAATCAATACTTCGGTGCATCACAATACCTTATTACGAGTGCATCAAGTAAAACCAGTATAGCCCTTGCCTTTGCTGTTAAAAAACGGCGGAGACGCCCCTCTATTGGTATTACTTCTTCAAAAAACAAGGCGTTTGTTGAGTCTTTAGATTGTTACGACCAAGTAATAAGTTACGATGAAATTACACATCTTAATGCTGATACCCCCTCAATACTCGTGGATATGGCTGGGGGTAAAGCAACATTAACGGCCATTCACTGTCATTTTACAGAACAATTACGTTATTCATGCCGTATTGGCGCTACTCACCATAATGATATGTTACCCGCTGACATTTCAAAAAACAGCGGTTTACCTGGCGCCATACCTACTTTCTTTTTTGCACCTTCACAATTGAAAAAGCGTACTAAAGATTGGGGGAGTAAAGAAACAATGAAACAAATTGGTTATTCATTACAAGGCTATATTGACTTTTGTCGGTCAGTCATGTCGATAGAACATACAACGGATAAAAACGATATTGATGCGATATATCAACATATTTTGTCAGGGACAGCAGATGCGTCTACGGGGCAAATTGTTTCTTTATAAAAACTATTTTTTTAAACAGTTTCAGTTAATGTTGGACTGTCACATAAACAAGTACACTGGAGATTAACATGGAAGGCACTGAATTAGTTACATTCGTTAATACACAAGTTGTTCCTATTTGCATATTTTTAATTATGATGGGAATGGGGTTATCACTTGTACCCAATGATTTTAAACGTGTACTTAAATACCCAAAAGCTGTATCAGTTGGTTTGGTCAATCAGCTTATATTTTTACCGCTCATTGGTTTTACGTTAGCAACGGTCATGCCATTAGAGCCAGAATATGCCGTAGGTGTAATGCTTTTAGTGCTTTGTCCGGGTGGAACTACATCAAATATGTTTTCCCACTTGGCTAAAGGTGATGTCGCACTCTCGGTAACAATGACAGCCGTTGCCAGTCTTATTACTGTTTTTACTATCCCAGTCGTATTAAACTTATCTTGAAGCACTTTATGGGCGAAGGAAGTGAATTTCAGTTACCTATGGTGGCTACAATGTTGAGCTTAATGAAGCTAACGATTGTTCCTATTGGTATAGGTATGTTAATTAAGCGATTAGCCCCTAATTTTGCAAGCAGTTCGCAAGCGCATGTGTCTAGATTTGGCATATTATTTCTCACCTTATT
>Ga0115005_10001297_pt1 | contig 19719 bp, 16 predicted proteins | sample ArcOceMetagenome_FD_87163 | JGI IMG/M metagenome (GOLD analysis project Ga0115005, IMG submission 87163) | Marine eukaryotic phytoplankton communities from Arctic Ocean - Arctic Ocean - Greenland ARC118M Metagenome | ecosystem: Environmental > Aquatic > Marine > Oceanic | place: Arctic Ocean... | reverse complement strand
ATGTTGATTTAAGTCACTATGCATTTTAGAGACGTTTGTTCCTGATGATTAACACTGCAGTTGATGCTTGTTGCCAAACAGTAACCTAGGTACTCATAAAACAAAGTATCTGAGTTACAGCGAAATCAACAAGCATAAAGTGGTGGAGATATTCTTAATCTCTGGTTTTAAAGTGAAGAACTCTTCAATGTGTTGGAAACCTGACGATTGTTTGTTGTACTAGAACTGAACATAATATTTATTCTATCTAATTTAAACTTCGATTTGGTTTGAAATAACCTGCTATATTCGCGACTAAGTTTAAAGCGTTCAGCAGCTTAAGTCTTAGTGTCTTATGCAGCTGAACGGCTTATTGAAGCTTCACTATTATAGGGCGAAAAGAAGAATTATAAAATTGAAACTTAAACTGAGCTAATAGGCAGCCAACTTTAAAAATTCTATATTTGGTTCTATACCCAATATATCATCAACGCACTTACCATAAAATTTCTGACCAAACGTAACATGCAATGGATGATCTAACCCATTAAGAAAGGGATCCAAGTCAAAAATGGCTTCCAATAACGCGAGGTGTCCTATCCCAGTTAGGGTATACAGGTAGTCTGTTCCTAATAAGCTTGTACCCCAAACTTCAACAACAAGCGCGGTAAAATATCATCCAAATTTTGCACATCAGCATCATCAAGTTCAATAAGTTTGAATCCGTGTTTTTTGTAAACAGCCAATTTCTTTTCTTTATGGGCTAAAGACTTAGGATCATCATCGTGTCCCCAATATTCAATATAGACTTTACCAGTCGGGATATAGAAGTCACAGTATACATTTTCTTCAATGGGTAACTTACGGTCATAAGCATGGACTATTTCAGCTATATATAGCCAATTATCAATCACCATCTCAGCTTTAGAGCGAACATAGTGCCCGTCTGTTGTCCGGTGTTTCATGTCAAAATTTTTATTAAGCTGCATCGTGGTTGATGGGGTCTTAGCGTTATCCCTTAAAGTAAATGATGAAATATTCGAACCAGTGACATCGTTTATTAAACTCAATATTAAGCTAGATTGAGTAATTGTTGCTGGCCACCTAACATAAGGCACACCTGAACGAGAATCTTCACCTTGAACCGCCCCTTGTTTAAGTCCTTGTCCAGTGACGACCCAACCCTTCAAGTTTTTGTTAATCCATCCAAGCTCAGAAAAAAGATAATTCACTTTGTTAGACGATAGACTAAATTCTTTGCCTATTTTGGTTGAGCTAACCAGTTCAACTGCGATATCAGGACTTTGATGTGCAGGTAATTGAGTTAAATCAAAATCTTCAGGCCATTCAATGTAATCACCCAGCTTTACCGAGGTCTTAATTCTGCCTCCCGCTAGCTTACCCTTTGCAGTTAAAGCCCATTTCTCTGACTTACGCACAATATAGTTAACTTCTTGAAGCTTAGCGAAAAGAGCCCTCGGCTCAAGACTAAGATGCTTAGCCGTGGTGGTAGTAGAGAAATATTTGATGGATTATTTCCTAAACAATATTAAAGTGAACGAGTGTATATGAATAAAATAGCTATCGGCAATAGAACTATCTTTTGAATAATTATTCCTTGGGTCAGTTTTCCGAGAAATTTTATATTTTCGGTTTACACTCGATTCAAATTTTATTGGTTATTTTTGAATATCTAGGGTAATTGGTATAGGCGCCATTGAGCGTAATCGCATGCCTTGATTTTAATTATTAATCTCGCGTAGCTAATAAAAAACCGGCTGTCGCCGGTTCACAAAATACTTTTTAAAAAGCTCGTAGGCTAAAACTAAACCCTAAACTGCTGCACCGAGCTTTGTAATTCCTCAGCAAGCCTAGCCACTTCGTGACTAGATTGAGAGGTCTGATTCGCTCCAACTGTAGTTTCTTCAGCAATATTGACTATATTCTCAAGTTTCTCACTGATTTCTTGTGATACTAAGTTTTGCTCACGAGCAGATTGCTCTATTTGGCTGCTCACATCAAAGGCAGTGTGAACTGCATCGGTAATAGACTCGAGTGCAATAGTCGCATTTTCAGTTTGCGTTACGCAGAGTGTGGTTTGTTCTTTGCTTTGATTCATTACAGTGACGGCTTTTTCAGCTCCTGCTTGTAAGACTTCAATCATTGAATTAATTTCTTGTGTTGATTTTTGCGTGCGACTTGCCAACGTTCTTACTTCGTCTGCTACAACGGCAAATCCACGACCTTGCTCTCCTGCTCTAGCCGCTTCGATAGCCGCGTTAAGAGCAAGTAGGTTTGTCTGGTCGGCAACGCCTCTGATTACATCTAAAATACTGCCTATGCTGGCGCTGTCTTGATGTAACTTGTTTATAACTTCTGCCGCTTCTTCTACATCATTTGCTAAAACCATGATGGTTCTTTTATTTTCTTCTGAAATTATTTTGACTTTTTCTGCTTCAGAGTCGGCGTGTTTAATTTGATTCAAAGTATCTTCGGCACTCTTTGTCACTAGTTGCGACGTGCTGTGCATTTCGGTTGTTGCAGCAGCAACTTGTGCAACTTGAGATTTTTGCTCTTGAATTGAACTTGTAGTTTGCGCTGTTACAGTAGAAGTTTCCTCAGCAGCAGCTGCTAATTGTGCAGCCCGTGTACTTATACCTGATATTAAGGTTTTTAAGCTATCAATTAAGTTGTTGCAGTTTTTGGCTAAGTCGCCAAATTCATCTTGTGCAGAATCATCGAGTCTTCGAGTTAAGTCGCCTGTAGAAACAACATGGAGCATTTCGTTTACTTTGCGTAAAGGTCTGATAATCGCAAGTACGGTTCTATAAGCAATACCAGCTGCGATGATCACCGATATTAAACCAATAACGATTGTAACTATTTTGCCTGTACTCACTGAGTCTGCGACATCTTTCTTGGCATTTTTTGCTTTAATATCTGCAAGTTTTAGAAGATCATCAAGCTTTTGAATCGCACTTTTAATATTATCTTCAGAAGCTTGATAGGCTATCACAGCTTGCTTGCGGCTATTTAAGCGTTTGTTTTGAGATTGAATTAGGCCGTTAGGTGAGGAAATAGAGTCGGTGACGTCTGCTACTAATTCATACAACTCGCTCAATGTACCACTGTCATCCCTGTCTCCTGCAGTAGTTTGAATTTGTCCAATTTTGTCTTTGATTTGATCCACTACTAATTTAACTTCATTGCCTATAGTGTCAGCTCTTACTAGGGTTTGAGTCTTAACATATTCTGCACCAACAGTGAGCAGTGACGTAAGACTTGATTCAAGTCCATTGGCTATTTCTGCTGCTTTGTTTAATTGCCTATTGCTCTGTACTTCGTCTAAATCTGCAAAATCAACGATTAGAGTTGAACCATCGTCAGCGTTATCTTCAATATTGCTTAGTACATCTAATGCTTTGTTACCGAACTCTAAGTCGGCTTTTTTGTTATCGAATATTGAATTTACATTTTCTATGTACTCACGATAAATGTTTTCCGTTTCGATCAACGACTCTCGTAAATTTTGCTCTGCACTGACGACACTAGTGAGGATGCGTAATTCATTATCAAAGTTGGCTTGGCTGTTTTCGAATGCTATTTTTTTTGCGTTTAAAGCATTGAGTGTTGTCTCATAATAAGACTCTGTAGTGAGACGGCCCATATTCAAAAAGGACACTTTTAATTGACTACTTCCACTCACTGTAGGCAGGGCTAACGTATTAACCTCTTCAGTGGCACTATCGATACTAGATAAACTGGATACTGCTACTATTCCCAAAATAACCAATAGAAGTGTAATAATCCCAAATCCACCGACGACACGTGTAGCTACTGTAATTTTCATTAAATGGCCCTAAATTAAGTTGGCAGTATCCGTACTGGCTTTATATTTTTTAATTTGACTGCTACTAAATGCAACCATTTCTTGTAATTGTGACTATACCCGACTAGATAATAATTTGTAATCCTAGAAACTGTATTTTCTAGACTAAAGTCTAATTGAATTGTTGTATGATTTGTTAACGGCTGGTTATGATAAATCTTGATATTCTACTGAAAATATTTCACCGCTTGATAGTTTTTGTATAGTCATACTTTGTTCCCAAACATAGCCAGTATCTAAGCCACAAAATTGTTGAAGCTTAGTGTTTCCATTCAGTGAAGCCCAATGTCCAAACACCACTTTTTGGTTCGTTTTGAGTTTTTGATTCATCACGTTAAACCAAGGTGTTAGATAATCAGGCGCTAAATCTGGTGACGTTTTACAACTAAAATCAAGTTCATCATGATTTTTAATAAAACGCATACGTGTCATGGCATTGACAATAAAGCGAAATCTTTCTGCTCCTTGCAATGATTTTTTCCAAGCTAAAGGTTCATTTCCATACATATTGGCTAGAAATGCCTTCCAATCTTTTGACTGCAATTGTTCACTGACTTCAAGACTAGCGTTAAGTGCTTTTTTTACTGACCATTGAGGATATAGGCCTGCATGGGTGACTAACGTATATTGGTCGGCCATCAAGGCAAGTGGTTTGCACCTCAACCAATTAATATAGGTTTTGAGTTTTGAACTGGCGAGCAATGTGTCCAGATTATCATTGAGTTTGGCCTTGCGAACACCCGCATAAATAGCTAATAAATGTAAATCATGATTACCTAAAACGGTATCAAAACTGTCTTCTAAGGAATACAGATAATCCAGTGTTTCAAGCGGTTGGGTGCCGCGGCCAATTAAATCCCCCACTGCAATCAAGTGATCGTTTGTGGGAGAAAATTCTACTTTTTTAAGTAGTTTCTGTAAACCTTCAAAACAACCTTGAATGTCCCCAACAATATAAGTAGCCACTGGCGTTAGTTAACTACGTTAGGAACAGCTAAACTAAAAACGTTGATAGCTGCTTCAAAGTGGTCGCCATCTAATTGTTGCATTTCGTAGTAGCCTTGCATCGTCCCCACTGGGGTATCTAATACTGCGCCACTGGTGTATTTAAAAGACTCACCAGGTGGAATGTGGGGTTGTTCACCTATAACACCGGGACCTTGTACCTCTGTTTTTTTACCATTACCATCTGTGATAAGCCAATATCGATTAATAAGCTGTACTGAATGTTGGCCATTATTGTGGATCGATATTTTATATGCGAACGCATACTTATTTTTATCGAGTGCCTGTTTTTTTAGATACTGAGTCTCAACTGTAATATCAACTTTATTAACTTGCTTCATCTGTTTTTTGACACTGCCATATACTTCGATTTTTATTCCAGAGAGTCTACCGCATTGGCGATTTTTGCATACTGCTGTAACGATAAATTTTCAGCGCGTAATTCGGGGTTAATGCCTATGTCGATGAGTTGTTGTTCACTTAGGCTCTCTTTTAAGCTATTGCGTATCGTCTTGCGTCTTTGGTTAAACGCTTGGGCACATACTTTATGCAAGGTGTCTTCGTTGATCAAAGATACCGGTTTTTGTTGATGTGGAACCAGCCTAACTACTGCTGAGTCTACTTTAGGGGGAGGGTTAAATGCGCTTGGGGGCACTTGTAATACAGGTATTATCTGGCAATGGTATTGAGCCATAACAGATAAACGACCATAGCTTTTGTTACCGGGAGAGGCAGCTAAGCGATTCACAACTTCTTTTTGCAGCATAAAATGCATATCTTGTACTTTATTGGCAAAAGAGAATAAGTGAAACATCAAGGGCGTTGAAATATTATAGGGTAGGTTACCGAAAATACGTAAAGGTTTGTCATCTGATAAGCTGTCTTGGGATAGTAGCTGAGAAAAATCGAATTTTAGTGCATCGGCTTCAATAATGGTCAATTTGCTAGCAATAAAAGGATGGGTTCTTAACCTGGCGGCTAGATCCCTATCAAGTTCAATAACAGTGAGTGAATCTATTAATTCGCAAACTGGCTCAGTTAACGCACCCAGCCCTGGGCCAATTTCAACCATGTGTTGGTCTTTTTGAGGCCCAATGACGGTAATTATTTGATCGATAACGTAGTTGTCATGTAAAAAATTCTGCCCAAAACGTTTTCTTGCTGTATGTCCTAAATGTTGTTTAGTCATTCTTTTTGCGCTGCTATTGATATGGCTTTTTCGATGGCAAGATTAAAGCTGCCTGCGTCTGCATGACCGCTACCAGCTAAATCTAATGCTGTACCGTGATCCACAGATGTACGAATAAACGGTAAACCCAAAGTGATGTTAACTGAGGCACCAAAGCCTTTGTATTTCAAAACAGGGAGTCCTTGATCATGATACATGGCTAACACAACGTCAGCTTGCTCTAAATATTTGGGATTAAAAATAGTATCGGCGGGTAAAGGCCCCGTAATATTCAACCCCTCTTCGCGCAGAGCATCCAGTGCAGGTATAATAACCAATATTTCTTCTTTGCCGATATGCCCGTTTTCACCAGCATGAGGATTTAAACCACAAACAAAAATATGGGGGCGTTTGATACCAAACTTTAGCATTAAGTCGGTATTGACGATGTGAAGTACTTTATGCAGACGTTCGAAGGTAATAGCCTTAGAAACATAAGCCAAAGGAATATGGGTGGTGGCAAGCACTACTCTTAGCCCTTCTGTTGCTAACATCATAACTACATCATTGGTGTTAGACTCGTGTGCAAAAAATTCAGTATGACCACTAAAGGAGATGCCGGCATCATTAATGATGCCTTTGTGCACTGGGCCTGTCACTACCGCATCAAATTCACCATCAATATTTTTTTTACATGCTTGGCGCAAAGTTTCCACTACATAATGGCCGTTTTCGCTATCTAACTTACCGCTGATAACGGGCACTTTAGTTTTAATATCGACTAAAAATAATTGCCCAGCAGGCAAAGTGTGCTCAATGTTTGCATCATATGCCACTAAGGTAATGGTCAAGTTTAGTTGTCTAGCACGTTGCTCGAGCATGTCTCCATCAGCAAAAGCCACCAATTGCACTGGCCATTCTTTTTGTGCAATCCCTAAGAGTAAATCTGGACCAATTCCCGCGGGCTCGCCGGGGGTAATGGCTAATTTTAATGCTTTCAATTAATCGCCTTGCTGGGTTAATACTTCAATATAGGCACTAGCGCGTATTTCCCTCAGCCATACATCAGATTCCTCGGCAAATTTACGTTGGAATAACAACTGATAGGCTTTTTCTTCTTTACGTTTCTCAGTCGCATCACCTACACGTTTGCCAATTAACTGCATCAGGTGCCAGCCATGTTGAGACCGCACTGGCGCACTAATTTCATCCAATTCTAACTTAGCTAAGGTATCTTTGAATTCAGGGACATAGATATTTGGATCTGCCCAACCTAATTCACCTCCTTTTAATGCAGACCCTGGGTCGGCCGAATGTTCTTTGGCTAATTCGGCAAAATCTGCTTCACCCGCTAATATTTGCTTTCGGAATTCGTTGAGCATTTTTTCTGCTTTTTCATCGCTCAAAATAACAGAGGGTTGGATCAGAATATGTCGTGAATTTAGCTCGGCTACTTCTACTTTTTCAATACCACGTAGGTCTATGACTTTCAAAATATGAAAACCAGCGCCACTTCTAATTGGACCTATTAATTCGTCTTTGGATTTTTTTTGTACTGCTTCAGCAAATAAAGTGGGCATGGAGTTGATATTCATCCAGCCCATATCCCCGCCCTCTAACGCCAGAGAACCACCTGAAGAAGCTGTGGCAATTTTGGCAAAATCTGAACCTTTATTAAGCAATTCAATTACTTTATTTGCTCGGGTTTTAGCCTGTTCTATATCTGCATCTGTTGGCTCAGGTGGAAACTCAATTAAAATATGTCCTAAGTTGTATTCAGCTTGTTCATCACCTTGTTCATCAATTAGGGTGACCAAGTTATCAATTTCTTGTTCGGTAATGTAAACACGGCGGCGAACGTTGGCACGGCGCACTTCACCTAATATCAGTTCTTTGCGGACCTCTTCGCGGTAGGTGTCATAGCTGACCCCTTCTTGGGAGACTTTTTCACGGAATTGGGCAATATTCATATTTTCACCCTGAGCAATATTCAGGATCGTTTGCTCTAGTTGTGGATCACTGATTTGGATACCCATACGTTCTGCCATCTGTGTTTGCAGATTATCTATGATTAGTTTTTCAATCGCTTGAGTGCGCAATGCTCGGTCAGAAGGTAAGGATTGGTTATTGAGCACTGCATTACGTTTTACAACTGCCATTAATTCAGTTATCTGACTCTCTAACACCACACCTTGATCAACGATCACGGATACGCTATCTAACAGTTCAGGTGCTGCCTCTGTCTTGGTTGATAAGAAAAAGCTGGCTAAAAGGGCTACTACTATTAATTTCATGGTTATCTTTACTTTTTTAGTTAAATGCGTGGTTTGATTACGCGGGTTGGTATGTCAAAAGGTTAGCAACAATTAGTTAACTCAAACCCAAATTAGTTCAATACATAAGACTGTCTATACCCAAACAACCTTCACTTTAATTTAATAGGAATACATAAGACTGTCTATACCCAAACAACCTTCACTTTAATTTAATAGGAATACATAAGACTGTCTATACCCAAACAACCCTCACTTTAATTTAATAGGAATACATAAGACTGTCTATACCCAAACAGCCTTCACTTTAATTCAGTAGCTGAGACTGTCTATATCCAAACAGCCTTCACTTTAATTCAGTAGCTAAGACTGTCTATACCCAAACAACCTTCACTTTAATTTAATAGGTAAGGGCGTCTATACCCAAACAACCCATCTCTTAATATGTTTCGACTGGTGAAGTATACATGAAAGCCTGACTCAAATTCAGTGGTACTTTGTGCACCATTATTATCGAAACGGTTACTTAAATTACGCTGAGCAACAAAACTGACATTCCAACAACATGATTCATATTGCACACCAGTATAACTCTCTACTGTCCTGTTTTGTTCTAAGTCATGATACCAGCGACCCACCCATTGCCAATTTTTAGCTAAGGGCCAGCTTGCTGTGATACCCACTTGATTAATTTTTTCTGAGGATAAATCTCTTACATATCGGTGGTTTATCTGAATAATCTTGTTTTTGGAAAGTTGATATTCCAAAGACAAACTACTACGTTCGACTTTATCGGTAATAGTTGAAACCTGAGCCTGGGTATGTGCATACCATTTACTGCCCATTTGCCAATCTAGTTCTGCCGCTAATGCTGAACGGTCATCATTTTTAGATGCATCTACCACTTGATTATCTTTTAAATAAAATATTTGTCCTAGGCTTAATTTAAAACGCTCTTGGTTATTCTTATCAATAAACTTTGATGTCATACCGACAGTAATTTGGTTGTTGTCACTGATACGATCTAGGCCTGTAAATTCTTGCCCTCTGAACAACCCTGCAAAGTCATTAAAAAGCCGGGTCGTATCATATCGACCAATGTTGCTCTGGTCTTCGAAGCTGGTGTATAAGTATTGGACTTTGGGCTCAAAGGTTTGGGTTGCCTCTGTTCCAAACCAACTTGCTGGCCTTTCAAACGCCAATGAACCATAAACTTTGGCTTGACCTAATGTGCGGGAAATGTTTTTTTCAAGTGTTGAATTTTGAACGTTTTTTTGAATATATCGAGTATGTAAGATAGTCGCTTCTGCTAGAAATTCGCTCCATTGATTTTGAAACGGATAACGGATTGTAGGCGCTATATGAAAACGCGTTGCGGTTGGGTTATCTAATTCATCACTTTCAAAGTAGGCTAACTCTGAATTCACTTGAAATTCGGCACCTAAGCCTATTGGCGTTAAATAATTGAGTCTGATTTCGGGTAATGCACGATAACTATCCGGATGATCGCCCAGAACTTCAAAATCTCTAAATTGTGCCGTAACGTCTAGGCTCTGTGAAAAGTAACTCAAACCTAGTGTTTTGTATAGATGGGTGTCGGCTCGATTGTAATAATCAGAACCTAAGTCAAGAATATAATTGTCGTCGCTCAGACTGTTAATATCAGCATTGATCCGCCAATTTTCACCAATTCGCCCATTGTGCACCAATCGATAAAAATATCGCTCGGTATCATCGTTTAGGTCTTGGTCATTTGGCAAATACTCAATATTTACCTGTCCCGTATGTTCCTCGGTTAAATACCTGAATTCGGTTTTAAGCTGCAATCCACGCTCGGTCATAAACCTTGGACTAAAGGTTAGGTCATAGTTGGGCGCAATGTTCCAATACACAGGTTGTTCAACACTTAAACCCGTGGAGCTATTACTAGAAATACTCGGGTAGAGGACACCAGATTGTTTTTGGTCATTAATTGGAAAGGAAAAGTAGGGTAAATATAGCACTGGCAAGTCTTTAATATAGAATCGTGCGTGTTTAACCACTCCTCTAGATTGGTCAGGTGTAATTTTTATATTACTTGCTTGAATACGCCACACTTCATCATCCACTGGGCAGGAGGTAAAACTTGACTCTATAAGATTTACACCTGTATTTTCGCCAATGCCAATTTTTTCTGCCTTGCCGTGACCTTGCACCTTATTAAGCTGATACAGAGATTTTTCAATGAGTAATGAATTTGTCAATCTGTTTAGCTGCATTTTTTGACTGGATACAGTGATGTTATTGTCTTGGAAACTGACATTACCAGTGGCATCCAGGGTTTGGGTTTGGCGATTGAGTAACGCTTCATCCGCTTTGATTTTAGCTATTGAACTATCGATTTCTACATTGCCCTTGAATCGTGCAAAAGTATCTTGGTTGATTTCACTATCTTCAGACTTGACCTGGATTTGCCCTTCAAGCAGCGAATTATCAAGATTAGGCCCAGTCAATGGAACAAAACAGACTTCTTGAGCATCGGCTAGCCCAATCGACATGAGCAGAAGACTAATAAATAAGATTTGTTTGTTTTGTATACTAGGCAAGTACAAAGTGACCTAAGGTTGGGTTTAAAACAAGGTGTTAACGTATAATTTTAAAGGTTTCAATGGGATTTACCAGTAAACTTGCAAAAAAACCTATATTTCGCCATTCTTAACTTTAATTCAGCAGCTAACTTCGTTCAATAATAAGAGATCCCCTTGAAAACACCATTAACTTTCAAGCAACTTCGACAACAACAATTACACATGTGGATTAACCAAAATACTGACTTTGATTGTCAATCGTTGGAAGTAGTGTCTGGAGATGCCGGTTTTCGTCGATACTTTCGATTTGTTCATAATAAGCAGTCTATTATTGCAGTCGATGCGCCACCAGAAAGTGAAAATACTAGCCAATATATTGCTGTAGCGCAAAGTTATCGAGAAAAAGGCATAAATGTACCTGAAATATACGCCTACGATCTTGCTCAGGGATTTTATCTTCAGCAAGATTTCGGTTATCGCCTGTTTAGCGACATTTTAACCGTTGATTCCAGTGACCTACTTTATTCCAAAGCACTGGCCAGCATTCCCATTATCCAAAGTTGTTTATCTACTGAAAAAGGGCCATTGCCAGTTCATGATGGCGCATTTATCGACAGAGAGTTAAGTCTTTTTACAGATTGGTTATTGGAAAAATATCTGCAGTTACGTTTAACAGACGCAGAAAACAACATGCTAATAAAGGTCTTTGCTGAAGTCAAAAATGCATGCCTGATACAACCTAGGGTTGGTATACACAGAGACTATCACTCACGTAACTTAATGTTGCTTGATAATGATGAAATAGGGGTGATTGATTTTCAAGATGCGGTAGTTGGGCCTATTACTTATGATGCAGTTTCGTTGTTAAGGGACAGTTATCAAGACTGGCCAAAAGTAAAAGTGCTGCAGTGGTTACAAAATTGGCATGCAGAATATTATGCGCAGTATCCTTGGGCTGAATTTAAAATGTGGTTTGATTGTGTGGGAATGCAGAGGCATATCAAGATTGCAGGGATCTTTGCTCGTTTGTTTGTTCGCGATGACAAATCAAGTTTCCTTGCAGATATTCCTCGTACTTTGGATTATCTGATTGATGAAGCCAGCCAATATCCTGAATACTCTGAGTTCGCTAGTTTTGTTCGTGAACGAGTGTTGCCTGATGTTTTGCTAAAATTAAATGCAAAAATTAAGGTCACCTCATCATGAAACTTAACACTGCGATGATTTTAGCTGCAGGGAGAGGTGAGCGAATGCGGCCTTTAACTGACTCAGTGCCTAAACCGCTATTAAAAATACAGGGTAAATCCTTAATTGAATATCACCTTGAAGCGCTGAAACGTTCGGGGTATGAGCGAATTGTTATTAATCATGCATGGTTAGGTCAACAGATTGAAAGTGCCTTGGGTACAGGTGAACGTTTTGGTTTGGATATACTTTATTCTGCCGAGCTCCAAGCATTAGAAACTGCAGGAGGCATTAGCAACGCATTGCCATTACTTTGTCCAAATAGACAGGATGAACTTTTTACAGTGGTCAATGGCGATATTTTTACTGATTTTGACTTTGATACTTTACCCACTCATCTACCCAAAGGGGTTGAGGCGCATTTAGTGATGGTTGATAATCCAATTCATAATCCAGATGGGGATTTTTATTTTACTGGACATGGTTTGCACTCTGAGCAGGGCTGTAAACTGACTTTCAGTGGAATGGCGGTTTATCGCAAAGGCTTTTTTGCACAGATAAATGTCGGCGTTAAACCTTTGGCACCTATGTTGCGAACCGCCATTGACCAAGGTTTAATTGGTGCACAACATTTTACTGGACATTGGACAGATGTCGGCACACCCCAAAGATTAACCGAATTAAATAAAACAGATAGTTAACGGAAGCATATGATAGGCAAAATATTAGGTACCATTTTTGGATTTATGTTTGGACGTATCCCAGGCGCGGTTTTAGGCTTTGTTGTAGGACATATGTTCGACAAAGGGTACAGCAAAAATTTTAATCAAACAGGGGGGTTCAACCGATTTTTTGCGAGTAAAGACGAATTTAAAACCCAAGCTATTTTTTTCCACTGTCTGTTTTCGGTGATGGGGCATGTTGCCAAAGCGGATGGCAAGGTGAGTGATGTCGAAATACGTATGGCAAGCGCCTTGATGGATAAGATGAACCTTGAAGGCGATATGCGCAAAGAAGCACAACAAGCTTTTAGAGATGGTAAAGCTGAAGACTTCGCTCTGAAAAAAACGGTTCAAGAGTTTAAAGAGTCCTGCCATGGCCGCCGCGATATTTTGCAGGTGTATTTAGAAATCTTAATTCAAGCGGCTTATGTTGATGGGAAATTAGATAAAGCCGAACAAACTATTTTAGAGACAGTGTCTCAATATTTAGGTTATAGCCAGCACGATTTACTCTACTTAATGTCAGCATTTGAAGCAGAAATGCGCTTTAGACAAGGTGGCGGTGGTAAACAAAAAGCCAGTGGAGAAAAGTATTCGTTCCAAGAATCCTTGGATGATGCGTATAAAATTCTTGGTGTTACAACAGCCGATGACGATAAAAGCATTAAAAAAGCCTATCGTAAATTGATGAGTGAACATCATCCAGATAAGTTAGTCTCTAAAGGTTTACCCAAACAAGCGCTGGAATTGGCAAAAAATAAAACTCAAGATATTCAGTCTGCCTATGAAATGATCAAGGAAAAACGCGGGTTTAAATAACGTTTCTAGATAGGTTTAGGAACAATGATACTTTTAGATTATTTACTTATTCTGATATCTTACTAGGTTGTTAGCCTCGCCACCATGCAGGCCAGTGATGAGCCTTTAATACTCACTAGCGGGCTGAATACTGCACAGGCGAGTCCCATAATGGCAACACGTCCCATTTCCGCTAGTCCAGAGTTTTGCAACCCTACTTCGAAAGTTATGGTGTGCGACGAAGTTTCGTCCATGGAGAATAACGTTGCTATACCATAGCCCAACAGATATCTGAGTATGTTGTGGTCCAATACCAACAAAACTAACACCGCGCATATGTCGATCAAATTATCGCGTCCTGCAGCTGTGATCATACTGATAATATGGCGATACCAAGCAAAGATAACCTAGGTACGGCGCGATCAACTATTGGAAAACGTCCATGTAGGAAGTAATTGAATAACAAATCAGAAATTATTGGAAAAATCACAACTTTACTTACTCTTAAAAACATCGCCATAGTACCTATGACAAAAACTGATTGGCAAAGGGTGACATATAGAATGGAGTGATAAAAGTAGCCCGCAAAGTCGATACTGCCGTAAGAGTAAGTGATATGGCTAAATTGTCGCCTTTAATATACGCCATCAGGCTTGATGCCAATCCGCTTGGCTAACAACCCACTAAAATAGTGCCCGCTGCGATTTCAGGAGGCAATCCGCAGGCAGTGGCTGAACCAAAGTCTATCACCGGCATAATAGAAAATTGACAAGCTAAACCAATCAATACACATTTTGGCATTTTACCAATGAGCATAAAATATTTTATGCTCATTGATGTGCCCATACCAATCATGATGCTTCATTACAGGGCTATTCAAATATGGCGTCGTTATTTTACCCATATTTGACGGTTTATTGTTACTGACGAGGTCGTCATGTTTGAACAGAGTCGATTAAGTTAATCTTCAGTTTTTGTTCATGCTTTTCATTCCACACTAACAGCAGATTCGAAAAGGAAAATTAAATGAAAAAATTAAAGTTGTTAGTGTTAAGTGGTTTATTTTTATCTAATCTGACATGGAGCACTGCGAATGAAAGTTGGACTTCAAAGTCAACTGAAAGACAATTTGATAAAACTAGTGGGGTGATCTACAAAAAATCTAAAGATAGTAAGGCCAATGTGCAGCCTTTGGCGCCAAGTGCTCAATCGAAAATAGCGACAGGTGTTAATACTAATAAGAACGTTTTTGCCAAAACGTTAACCGTTAGACCAGAAGCGAAAGCCTTTAATCAAGAATTTTGGATTTTTGATGCATGGGTCGAATTTTATAGTGATAACGACAGTGATGGATATTTTAACCACTTTTCGGTGGAGTTTGACGCCGATACTGAATACAGCTTTGCAGAGGTTTATGCTAGGTTATATTTGGGCAAAGATGAAGTATTTAAGGAATATCATACAACATCTACCTTTAGCATTTTTTCTGACAACAGTGATGACAGTTTTGTAGTTGAAAGTGAGTTACTAAACGGTTTTTCTTCTGCTGAATATGAGGTGTTAATTGAGTTGTATGATGCCTATAGCGATCAGCTAGTGGCTGTGCTTGATGGTAATGATGATGCTGATTTGTATTTATTGTCTCTAGAGAGTAAAGAGTACGAAACACCTCAGGTAATCGTTATTCGTGAGCATGGTGGTAGTGTCAGTTTATGGTGTTTTCTACTGTTATCTTTGTTGCTTATTATGCGCCAGTATAGAACAGCTTAATTGGATTAGAAGCGTGAGACTAACAGAACTGACTTTATTAGGTTTAAAGTCAGATTAACTGTTTTTTGGCTCATTAGCATCGACCACTTCAGTGGTGACTTTTTGGATTAATTTCACTCGACCATGTTTAACGAGGGTGTCTCTTAGTACATATTCTATCTGGGCATTAACGCTGCGCAAATCATCATCTGCCCAGCGTTGCATAGCTGCCAATACGTCAGCGTTTATTCTGAGAGGAAAAGCTTTTTTAGACACGTTTACCTACCTAGGTCGTTTAAGCACCGCTTGGATATGACCGCCGCCCCAAGCACTAGCTGAAGGAATACTGCAACTGACTAGTTCCCAGTTTTGTCTACCCAATTCATTTAGACTGTTTTCAAAGCTATTGACATCTGGCTCAGTAATAACAAACCCTTTGACCTTAACTTTTGAATTCACCACCTTATACTCCCACTGCATATCCGATGCTCCTTAATATAAGCTACCACTATTGATGATGGGCTGAGCATTCTTATCGCCACATAATACCACCAACAAATTGCTGACCATCATAGCCTTGCGTTCTTCGTCAAGTTCTATGACACCTCTCGATTTGAGTCTATCTAGTGCCATTTCAACCATACCCACTGCACCCTCCACAATTTTGCTGCGGGCAGCAATAATGGCGGTAGCTTGCTGGCGCTGTAACATGGCACTGGCAATTTCTGGTGAATAGGCCAAGTGGCTAATTTTGGACTCATGCACGGTTAACCCTGCTCTACCTAAGCGGTCTTGGATTTCTTGTTTTAATATTTCAGAAATATGTTGAGGATGACTTCGCAGTGCAATATCAGCACTTTCATCGTCTTGTGGATCGTAAGAGTAACTGCTGGCCATATTTCTAAGGGCCGATTCAGTTTGAATAGTGACGTAACTTTCATAGTCGTCCACCTCAAACATCGCCTCAGCCGAGTCAGTCACCGACCACACTACTATGGTGGCAATTTCTATTGGGTTACCTAAGTTATCGTTTACTTTGATTTTGGCTGATTCAAAGTTACGAATACGTAAAGAGACTGTTTTACGCATAAAAAATGGGATAGTCCAGCGCAGGCCATTTCGCTTTTCTGTGCCCACATAACTTCCAAATAAGGTCATGACTTTTGCTTGATTCGGTTGCACCATAAAGAAACCTGCCCAGCAAATTAGCACAATGATGGAGCAAATAAGGCTCACAGGTACCAAAATTTTGTTTGCGAGCATGATGCCAAAACTAATTTGTAGTAAGGGTAAAACCACAAAAAATGCCAAATACCCATTAATTGAAAAGCCTTTTTTCTCGGTAATCATAGAAACTCTTATTTGATATCATTATGATATTAAATTGAGGTTATTACTATTTCAACATGAAAGCAAGTAGTTTGCTAAGGCATTCATTGAGCTAACGTTTTTAAATACATCAAGAAATAGAAAACCGCTGCCGTTTCTGCTCCAGCTACTTTAAGCATGTTTGCCAATGCTGGATTAGGGTTATACGTATTTTGCCGTAAAGCTTAATTCCAAGAGTCATTAAAAAAGGCGGTTGATGCAAATCAACCGCCTTTTTTTTAGCTACTAGCAGACGTTAATTGTTGTTATTGATAATCAAACTCCATATCGCTCAAAGCCATCAAATCATCAGCCCCATTAAATAAGTTAGCCCTAAAACCGTCTTTTCTGGGTAGCAGCCTCTTGATATAAAAGTCACAGGTTTTTGCTTTACCAAGTTTAATTTTTTTATTCGTACTTTTACTCGCAGTATCGGCCATGCTCAGCCAAATCACGCCAAGCAGGCAATAAGCGCTGTAGTGCATAAAGTCGGTGGCCGCCGAAGCCAAATCAAGGGCGTTTAAGGTTTTAAGTTGCTCGGCGGTATTTAACCATTCTTGTAGTAAGTCCTCGGCTTGAATTTTGGCTTGTGGGTCGCTTATATCGGCGACTTTACTGGCAAACAAGGCATGGGTATCTTGCAGCATAGTGCCTTTGTCTCTGGCTAACTTACGAGATATTAGATCAAGGGCTTGAATACCGTTGGTACCCTCGTAAAGCTGAGTGATACGGGCATCACGCACTAACTGCTCCATGCCCCATTCGCGAATATAGCCGTGCCCCCCATATATCTGTATCCCTAAATTAGCCAACTCTGTAGCCATTTCGGTCATAAAACCTTTCGTTATAGGCGTTAAAAAAGCGATGATATTATTGGCTTTGCTTTTGTCACTGGGATTGCTTGCAAATTTTTCGACATCCATTTGCTGAGCGTATAAAAGAGATAAGCCCCTACAGCCCTCTACTAAGGCTTTTTGGGTGAGTAACATTCGACGCACATCTGGCTGGTGGATAATACCATCGGCCTTTTTGTCATTTTGCTGTATGCCTTGTGGAGCACGAGATTGTAAGCGGTCTATGGCATAAACCAGTGAGCCTTGATATGAGGCTTCGCTGATAGATAGGCCTTGCAAACCCACCTGAAAGCGGGCGTCATTCATCATGGTAAACATACAGGCTAAACCGGTATGGGGTGCGCCCACTAAAAAACCTTTGGCATCATCGAAATTCATGACACAGGTTGGGCTGCCTTTTAGGCCCATCTTTTTCTCGATACTTCCCACTGACAAGGTATTTGCTTGTGCTGGTGAGCCATTGGCATCAAGTAAAAATTTAGGTACTAAAAATAGACTGATACCCTTTACGCCAGCCGGTGCATCAGGTAAGCGGGCAAGTACTAAATGGACAATATTGTCGGTCCAATCATGATCGCCGGCGGAGATAAATATTTTGCCGCCAGTAATATTGAAACTGCCATCGTTACTTGGTTCAGCCTTAGTCGACAGTAAACTCAAATCTGTGCCGGCTTGTGGTTCAGTCAAACACATAGTACCGGTCCACTCACCTGAAATGAGTTTGGCAAGATAAAGTTTTTTTAGTTCTTCACTTGCATGTTTGGTGACAGCAAGCACAGCACTTTCAGTCAATATACTGGTGAGTCTCCAGCTAATATTGGCCGAACTAAGCATTTCCTGCACAGGAACGGCTATGGTGTGAGGTAAATCTTGACCTTCATAGTCGGCACTTCCTAGCATCGCGTTCCAGCCATTGGCAATATATTCTTGATAGGCTGCTGCGAAGCCATCAGGGGTAGTGACTATGCCATTGGTAAGCTTGCAACCCTGTTCATCGCCTTCGCGATTAAGTGGGGCAATCACTTCTTCTGAAAACTTGGCTCCTTGATTCAGAATCTCATTGACTAACTCTTGATCAAAATCTTCTAAGCCTAGTTTTTGATAATGTGCCGACAGGTTTAACCAATCATGCAGTATAAATTGCATGTCATTTATTGGAGCGATGTATTGGGGCATAGAAATAATCTCTAAAAGTCTAATGTTGTAGAGATTATACTGTTATTTGATGGTTTTGGTTCCTAAAAGTCGTGTAATGACTATTATAAGTGTTGATGTGGAGTGAGTTATTTTATGAATGTTCGCTGCTTTAGCCGACGTTCAATTAAAAATCATTCTAATCGATTATACACTTCACGCAATGTAATCAAATCAATGTCGTTTACCCAATGGTCTTGTTCTGTATCAAATGGGTTAATCAAAGATATGTTAGTGGTTTTGCTTTGAGCCCAAGATGGAACAGGAAATACCTTCAGTTGGCTAGAAAAGACATCTGTTAGTTTGCACTCAAAGTATTGAGTTTGATTTGGGGCAGTAAATAGTAATTGACCTACTTCAACATTTAGCCCCGTTGTTTCCCAAACCGCTTGATGCGCTGTACATTGGGCGCTTATTAAATTTTGTTGTTTATGAGTGGGTAAATTCCAGCCATCATCATTATTATTTTTGACTGCTAACAGTTGAATGTTGGATTTTATAAGACAGGCAGCTGCGGAGGGTTTTGTTTCTGTATATAATACACTCGTGCGGCACATAGGGTCGGCAGGGATGTTTTTACTGCACCCCATCACCAAAATTGTTATGGCTATAAACAATCTATTCAGCACAATGTTACGTATACCCGCGATGTTAATATAAGTTATTATCACATTAATTTTCTCATTATCCACGATTAATTGTAAAGGCTAGCAATTCAAAATTTGCTACACAGGTTTTACTCAGTTTTTTTATTTAAATAGGTCACCAAATGTCTAAAGGGTTAAAAGTTTCTCCTCTGTTAATTTCCGTTGTTTTGTGTTTTGGCTTAGTGGTGTATTTGTATTTGCCAAAGGATATGTCTGAGCAAGTTAAACAAGCCAATATCACTTTAGTCAAAGTGCATCGCACCATTGAAGAAGAGTTTGAGGTAGTGGTTGAAGCTTTAGGTACAGGTAGAGCAAATGAGT
>Ga0115005_10001295_pt1 | contig 19730 bp, 21 predicted proteins | sample ArcOceMetagenome_FD_87163 | JGI IMG/M metagenome (GOLD analysis project Ga0115005, IMG submission 87163) | Marine eukaryotic phytoplankton communities from Arctic Ocean - Arctic Ocean - Greenland ARC118M Metagenome | ecosystem: Environmental > Aquatic > Marine > Oceanic | place: Arctic Ocean... | reverse complement strand
GTTCTAAGGTTGGGAAATTCGTGACGTAATGTGGCGTTGTTGGGAATTTTGTGACGTAATGTGGCGTTTTATGAGAAATACGGTTGCAGCTCTTACTGGTCGGAGGGCAAAACTCGACCTCCCTAAACTTCTTTCCTTTCTTTCCTCTTTTGTTTCTCTTCTTTTTCTCTTTTCTTTTCCTGATATCTTCAAATCTTCAATCTTGCTTCAATCTCTCGTCGTCCCCACGTTACGCCTAATTTTTGAATCAAGGGAAAAAACGCCCCTTCTTCAATCTTCGAATGCCCCAGAGAAGCGCAACGACTATTACTGTTCACTCAGCTCAAGGTATTATTGTGACATCCCACTACCTGTGCATTAATTGAGCAAAGAGAAGGTTAGCTTAACCCAAGCAAGTTCACAGCCACTCTGCACAGTCATGAGGTATTCAAGTCACCAAAGAACTTCCATCACATCATCACTAGTTCTCTTACTAGGATGGACGTGCACACAAAGCAATTCCTTCTCTGTCCCTTCACAACTCTTGAAACACAGACCCATCTCAACGGCAGGTCTCGTAAGGAAATCATTGCAAAACATCAATAGATACACTTATCACCTTCACATCTCTATACAAGATCAGCAAGAAGATGCGCCCTTACCATCACAGGATGATAGCGATAACATCAACGGACAAAAACCATCACAACCCATTTCCACCGCACACTCAAAGCTACGAACACTTAAGGATAGAATGTGGGTTCGCGAAGCTCTGGAAGATCTCACAGCTGCTGAATTTGCATGCTCTTTAGCGGCATCAACGGGCACGGAACAAGATGATTCCGGAAAAAATAAAAAAAACTCGGTAGACTTTGAAAACATACTGGCCAAACTAGAAAAACGTATTGAAGATATGTGCGTTGTCTCCGCGGCTGATGAGAAGAGTTCTACATGCATTGCATCTTATCCTGTTGATGAGGATGATGGACTATGCTGGAATTTGAAGAAGAATGTTGGGATGGGGAGCGTTACCTATACCGATGATCAACGGGATGCTCTTCTCACGTAAGTAGGCATCCAATTATGATAATACCTATGATGAATTCATTGTTTTATTCCATACATCTCACACTTCTTTTCTTGAATTATCACAACAACCGCAGGCGCATTCTATCCTTCCGACAAAACATCCTCCAGGCAATGACCGGAATGACCTCCTCCACCTCCAAAACCGGCGACCTCGATGAAATCCGTGAACAACTCCAAACTTCCGACGCCATCCCAGCAGAAGACGAGAAGGATAAATTCGCAATTAAACCTGTCCTCTATGTGAGAGAGGATGGGACAATTGACTGGGATGGAGCACTTCAGGATCGTGAGGCGGTGACGAAATTTGGTACTTCTGTTTGGGCGAGGATTAATGGGCAAGAAGTGGATGAAATTGACGAAGACTCGATTGGTGATACTCATAGTGGACATGGGGAGAAAAAGGTGACGGTGAAGATTGTGGAGACGAAGGAGATCAAGGAGAAGAAGGCAAGGCTCGAGATTTTGGAAGATGAGTTGAAGGAGATGGATAAGATACACACAGCTTTGTTGAATTCAGCTGTTTCAGCAGGGTCCGCTGTGGCTAATGTGAATCTCGCAAGTTTAGATCCAAAGATGAGATCAAAGATCAGAGCCTCGAATGATGAGCTTGAGAGGAAGAAGGATGAAGCTACATTCCAAAAATTGAATTATGAAATGGAGCGAATTTATACGTATTTAGATGGCGAGCTTGGAAATACGGCCAATACTGGATATATTCCGCTTCAGGATCGTCTGAACGCTGCAGAGTTTGGTCTTCTTGAGTCTCAACTCGAGGTAATGATTGGTCAAATTAGAAATGGTGAAACTGTTGATGCAGATGTTTTATCGGTCATGTTGGATCAAACTGTTGATTTCAAGCGTAGATTGGGCATTGATTACTACGTCACTGGGCTAACATTTGACAAAGAAGCCATTCAAACTTGGGCAAATGATTTAATCGAACAATCAATGAAGGGACTTGGTTTTTATGGAAAGGGAGTGCAACTGTTGTGGAATGATGCTGTCTTCTCGTCATCGTTGATTGGACGTGCCCTAACAGGATATACCTTGAAGCCAAGAGAAGTGCGCACCCTGAGACGTACATTCAAGGATGTATTGACCTTTATCCCATTTGTCATTATCCTTATCATACCTTTGACGCCAATAGGTCATGTTATGATATTTGGAGCAATACAACGTTTCTTCCCTGACTTTTTCCCTACTTGTTTCACTGAGAGAAGGCAGAATTTATTCACTCTCTACGAAAGCACAGAGTATTCTGAAATAACCATTGAAGAGAATTGGCAAGAGAAATCGAGCCGGATCTTAGAGGCTACAGGATTCTGGATTGTAGACAATGCGAAGAGGACCTTTGGTCCAGCAGATGAGCAGACAAACGGGGAAGACGAAAGTCGGATAAAATAGAAGTGCTGAAGTGCGATATTAAAATGCAGGGCTGGGGATTGAGAGCCACGATAATTGGTCAATATGCATACTTTTAAAAGGTTATTATGTTTTGCACAAATTATCCAACAGTTTCCATTCCTAAATTGTTGGCCAAACCTTCTCTTGCACCCCACCCAAGCTTTGTTAAAGGATGAGTTACTTTGTATTCAAATCCATTGATTTCTACAAATCCATTTCGTTTGTGGAAATCGTCAATCATGGTAGATAGAGAAGGTAAAGGTGTCGTTGTCACCGTTGGAGTGTGATCCGAGGATTCTAGTACAGCACGCAGATTCCTCGCTACATAGTTCCCAATCCCGAGACTTGCAGTGAGACCAGTTGAACGAATTCCTGCAACTGCAATCCAATTCTTGTCTGGAAAAAAATGAATCTGATAATCACGTTGATCGGTACCAGGCCGAAGGCCTACATATTCTCCAACGAGGTCTTTTTCTGCATCGAGTCCTGGAATGATTCTCTTGGCATGAGCATCCAATTCCTCTGCCACTTGCGGATGGATCGATCGATCCGTTCTAGAGTCTTGATCCAAAGCAGTTGGACCAACGACAATCTGATCGTACAATGAGCTAAACACAAAAATACCTTTTGTTCTCTGTGTTGGAATCGGTTGTATAGGGTGCGTGATTGTATTTTGAGGTGAAGAATATATCCGATATTGTCCACGACGCGGTTTGGCGTTCCACTGACTCGAACCATTCAATCCCTTTTGCTGGACTAAATCAGACCATAATCCAGCAGCATTCACAATTGCTTTTGATCGTAATTTATGTGGTTCACTTGACCCATTCTTAGGTTTCTGAATAACATTCCATATCCCATTTTCGAACGATGATGCTTCAGGATCAAACGCGAAATTTGTAAATATATCAGCTCCGTTTTCACGAGCGTGCACAGCTAGTGATATAGAGTATAGCCAAGGATCGACAACAATTTCACCAGGAATGTGAACAGCTCCTCTGCACTTGGAAGCCAAATTTGGTTCTAGCTCCTCTACCTGTTCCGAGGAAAGCTTGGCTGCATGCGTATCCCCAGCATCGTGAGATTCTGCCAGCACTGCACCAAGATTATCCTCCTCGTCCCAGGGCCACAGGCAGACCAGAGAACCGCAGGGTCTCGTTGGAATATTGTGCGTTTTGCAATAAATTCTGAAAATTGAGTTGGAATCCCGAATCAATGACCGCTCGAGAGTACCAGGGTGAGCATCCACACCTGTGCATGCGATCCCAGAGTTTGATCCACTGGCGTGCGAAAGGAGATCTTCTTCGGATTCGACCAAGGCGCATTTCCAGCCTTCGAGTGTGGCGGCGCGTAGAACTGCACAGCCTACAACTCCTCCGCCCACTATGACCAGATCGTAGAGTGTTGATGAGGCTACCATTGTTTAGAGTAAACAATAATGCGTCTATTATTGAACGTCGTATTGAAGAATCCAACATCCGAATGAAGAAGGGCATCAAAGCTTTTTCTTCCTCATCATTGTCTGTCTGTCTGTTCAGCGTTCGTTCGCGCAAATGAAAAAAAGAAAGAAGGCATCCAATAAAGATTGATTACTCGTACACCAAATAATAAGTACCAATATTACATGGCAGTACTAGCCGATATATCCAATAACTTCTTCTGAATAGGAAACGGCATACCGTGAAAGGCAGGCGGCGCATTTTATTTTATAAAGTTGACGAACTAAGTGGTAATAGTGTCATACCTCATAGAAACTAAGAAAGAGGGACCAAAGTCAGTACTGTTGTACAAAGCGTGCTGCCAGTGGACGAGAACAAACTAAAGCAAAGTATTTTGATAAGCCTGTGAGTGAATGAATCCACCATCCCACTCAAATATCTAATCAACTTGAAGCCCTAAAATCTTCATCACAGTCCCCAAACTGTTCTTCGCAGTTACGATCTGCGTCCTCGAACGCTCAATAAACATTTCAACCCGATCCTTACCCCCACCAGGATTCGACTCGCCCCAACTCGAAATGAAAGCAGTATTCGAAGCCTCTTCTGCCTTCTCATTAAACAACTCCATAGCCTCCATGTAATCAATCTCATCATCCGGACTGACCAAAGTCTGTAGACGAAACATTGTCTTGTCCGCGCGGAATAAAGGATCGTTCATAGACTTATAGCCGAGGTATATCATGACTTTTTCAGGGTTTCGCTCGCACCCAATGTAGGGGTTGTCCGTGCGCCCGCATATGGTAGTTTCTTTATCCCAGTTGTCGAGGAGGTATTGGAGACGTTTGTAGCCTTTGACAAGGTTTTCTTTATCCTTTGTTTCTTCTGGGTATGCATTTGCGCTGGAGGGGAAGAGGATAGTTGTGGATGTAGCGATGGAGAAGATTGCTGCTGTGGATTGAGTCAAGATGTCGCGACGGGATTTTTCTGCTTGGGCATGTAGAGTTGTTTTTGTGAGTGTTGTTGTGGGGGAGGAGAATGTGGGGCTGAAGGCGCACACATTTTGGAGCAAGCTTCCAGCAAAAGCTGCTGCAGTAAGAGTCAACGTTGACTTCATCGTGGTCTTATAGGTTCTGGAGGTTCGGTATGTGTACTAATCACAGCAGAGAAGCCGGTAGATGAGGTGATGTTTCATGATGTCATCGTTTCGTTGTTGCATACCTCTTGCTTCGCTTCTTCCGTATCGTATCAGTCCAAGTCTCCCTATCCGACAATGATTTGAAACTCAGCTCCCAGCCGTAGCCTAATAGAGCCGTCATGGTTAATAATTTGATAGAAAATTCGAAAATACGAAGATCGACCATGCATGACAAGAACACCGACGACGGCAATCACAGCTGAAGCTATTGTCATATGTTCACCACCCAACTCCTTGAAATTGAAATACATATCCAGGACTGGCATGAATTCCTACGGTACACACTTTGAACTTGGTGTCTTGTTGGTGCGATACCCCAAAAAGGAATCAACAAAATAAGAATTTGAAATGAAACCTCCAAAGTCTTGGCTCGCAGAATACGCTAGCAATCATTGCAACAACAACAATCAAGATGATCAATCAAGCAATAAACGCAAAAATGGTTCAATTGGGAGTAATATGGATGATTCATTTCGGACGTATATGGCACATAAGATTAATTTGCAACGGGAGCAATTCGGATTAGTTCTTCCTCCTCCTGATCCAATAATACAAGATGTTGGAAAGGTCAATGATGGCATCAAATCTGCAAAAAGTCACACGATCAATAATCCAAAGCCGAGGAAAATTAGGTTCAATATCGCTGATGATTCGCCTACAAAAGAGAAATGTGACCAAAGTTCTAGTCAGAACATGGATAGTGTTTTGAATAGACTCAAAAATAAACACAGGAGAGGAGGCAACCTCAAGAGGCGAAAAAAGAAAAGACGCACATCTTCATCTAGAGTATCCAAACAAGAAAATAGAAGCTCTCAAAATTCCCAGAATTCTTCCTCTCCATCTTTCAACGAAACAGTAGAGTCACCAGCACCCGATGATAAGAGAATTGAATTGGAATGCAAACATGATTCTTTCAGCGCCTCCAGTACGTGTAATACGTTGACAAGCCAGCAATCCCCATCGCAAACCCCCTCCCCGTCAGTTCAATCAATGCTCCAGCTCAAACGACAACGCAAAGACCTCTTCTTTCTCGGCACCACAGTCCTTGTCAATGGATATACCAACCCATCTTCGGATACCATTATGCGCCTCCTCCACAAATACGGTGGAAATCTTGAAAAGTACGAGACGGCATGCGTCACGCACATTATTGCTGAGAGTCTCTCCACGGCCAAGGCAAAAATATACAAGAGGCAAAAGAAGCCGATTCCTGTTGTGAGACCAGAATGGATTGTAGATTGTGTGGAGGCTGGGAGATTGGTACCGTTTGCAGATTATCTTTTGGAGGAGGTGAGGGAAGAGAATGTTTGTGCTTCTGTGAAATCATTTTTCCAAAAGAAAGAGGCTGAAGATGTGCTGGATACTCGTGATGCGATAGAGGTGGAACATTTGTTGGATACACGTAGCATTGACAGTGATCAAGAGGTTGTTTTTCCAGAAAAGGGTTCCATCAGTGCGGAACTCAATGGAAATTTAGATTCTGTAAAACATTCCAAGGCTTTCACATTATATCAAGAAGTGGAGGACAAGGGATCTCCCAGTGTTGGCAATGACTCTTCCAAACACTCTCCATCAAGACTGGAAGTTTTTGAACCGCAACAAGCCTCATCTATGTACCCATCAACTCAAAACTTTCACACGGGTGCCAATTCAAATGTTTCGACGCCGATTCGTCTCCCATCAAAGCTACGTGTAGTGGCGAAATCTGAATTATATGAGGAGAAAAAAGACAAACTTGTAATTTTAGATTCACCAGAGTATTCTGAATCCTCGTCACCGGCCAAGAGGACTCCATCTGCAGATAAATTGGCACATAATGAATTCGCCGATATTCCAAAGAAGAAAAATCGTTCTCCTTCGAAACGTCAACGGTTCTCAGGTGGTATGCGGACAGTCGGCACAGACCCGAACTTTCTAGAATCCTACTTTAGTAAATCAAGGCTGAGTTTCATTGGAAGTTTTAAGCAGAGATTAGGGAAATCTAAAGGTCCTCAAAGACAAGCAGCCCATAGTGCCTATGCGAAGAGATTTGTTTTGCACATTGATATGGACTGTTTCTTTGCCGCCATTGCCGTTCGTAATTTCCCCCAATTTCGTGATAAACCGGTCGCTGTGGGGCATGCATGGAAGAATGATCCCAATGGTATACGAGGGGACTCTATCCCCGTGTCTGCCACAGACGAGAAGAAAAAATCATATTCTGAACTTTCTACATGCAATTATAAAGCTAGAAAATTTGGTGTGAAGAAGGGAATGTTTTTGCATCGAGCCAGACAACTTTGTCCTGACCTTGTCGTGCTACCATATGACTATGAAGGGTACGAAGATGCGTCTAATAAGGTTGGTGAAATTCTACGATCCGTTGTTGATGAATATAATGGTGCTATTGAGCAGGTATCATGCGACGAGTCCTACATCGAATTTTATCTTCAAGATGGGAAAGTAACTGACACTGACACTGACAGCGAGCCCCTGCGGCCAATGCTCGCAAATGACCTTGCTAGGTCAATTGGTGATAGCATTCGGAGAGCAATTGTGGACAAAACAAAATGCACAGCTTCGATTGGTGTTGGACCGAACAAGCTACTGGCCAAACTTGCGACCGATAGTGCCAAGGACGGCGGCGGTGATAGAGTTGCTGTGGTAGTGGATTGGAAGACTTTCTTAAATGGGACTCATTTAAGAGAGATACCGGGCATTGGATACCGAATGGAGGAGAAGTTGCAATCTTACAATCTGACCCAAGTCCAAGACGTTTGGGGTGTGTCGGAAGGAGAGCTGATTAAAATCCTTGGACCAGGAAATGGAAGCAAAATCTATAAGTTTTGTCATGGAGAAGACAGCCGCCCTGTTCAACCAGCAGAAAGAAAGACGATTGGTGCCGAGTGCAATTACGGGGTTCGATTTGATGGTCCATATGGTGTCGATTGCATGATGAAGGGTCTCGCAGCAGAAGTGGAAAAAAGAATGACTAAGGTGCAAGTTCTTGGGAAACACCTTACTGTCAAAGTCAAGGAGAGGAGAGCAGGGGCAGGGCCTCCGGGAAAGGTCAACGGGCATGGGAAGTGTAACGATCATTCGAAGAGTTCAATATTACCTGGTCACCATCCTACCCGAGGTGCTACAATAATTGCTAGAGAAGCAATGCAACTATTTGAAGAAATGGGTATCGACAAGAATGAAATACGTGGTATGGGTATTGTGATTAGTAAGCTAGAAAATGAAGGTGACAGTGATCATGAAGGTTTGAAGTCCAGCGATATGGCATCCTGGTTACAATCTAGCATAAATATGCATAGTCCGCAAAACAAAAAGCCGGTGAAAGAACGGGATGATATAATTGATGTTGAGGAACAAAATTCTGCCCAGATACCTGAAAGTGCATGTACTGATAAGATCGAACCTTGTGACAAAAAAAATGCTGTTTCCACAACTGCCTTTGATAGCGAAGCGAATTCAATTGATATGAAGGCAAAGCGTCCCACGAGTACCGCACAAAAAGGTCGCACACCATTGACAATGCGATCACACACTAGAGAATTAAAATCTTTCTTTAAATTGGCGGAAATAAAATCAGGAGAGAAAAAACTAAGCTATGATGGAGAACAAGTATCTCTGACACAACTTGATTCACTGCCGCTAGAGATACAACTCCAAGTGGCAAATAATGATGATTCAGCAGATCAGATTATCCGGCGCCCGCCACCGAAAGTGTCGAAACCTGCTAGGCATAGTAGCTACGAGGAAGGTTCAACAGATCAGATTATGCGACGCCCGACGCCGAAAGTGTCGAAACCTGCGAAGCATGATAGAAACGATTATGACATCATTGAAATTGATATTAATGAGAAGAATTCAGTCCACTCCATTCCCTCGGAGGACTCGGTCCATGATGAGGACGAAGAACTAACAAATGATGTTACTGTGCTACGGGAATGGATGGACGAGCATAAAAATCCATCGGCTGAAGATGTTGAATTAGTCAGAGACTTTCTCTGTATTTGTGTGTCTGAGAAGCGTTTGGACGACGTCGTTTCTTTTTTGAGATTGGTAAAAATTCGCGAAGATGCTTGGAATAGTGAATATTACCAAGACTTGGTAAAGTCCACAGAACAATTTATCTTAAACTTTGAAGGGAGAAAATTGGATCTATCTGGATTGGGTTTATGATGAAAAAAGTAGTCTTCTCATGAGGTCAGTATCTTTTCCGAAAAAGCAATCTGCTGTAGGAACCAATCCTGTTGCAAAATTGCAGCGACAGTAGGCACGCGTACTACATATTTGCTCTGCATCTCAATCGTTTCCTGACCACTAAGAGACCTCCAGTGACCACATTTTCGCGACCTAACAGCCACAATACTATCGTTCGCATCGTTGTGGATGTTGTCATCAAAAAATAAATGATGAAGTCTTGACGAGCCACCGTTACCAATTTTATTAGCTGCGTGGATCCAAACAGGTTTACCTGCCATTGGAGCATTTGTATTCAAATCCCAGTACTCATAATCATCCTGAATTCCACAAATGGAAAGATTTTCAATGATGTTCAACAGCTCATCATCGCCTGAGGCGACTTTTCTCGAAGCGTCTTTCCAATCAATCAAATCGTAGACTGCCTCGGAATTTGAATTCGAGTCAGGTCCATATTCTCTCCTGTAACGACCGCGAAACATATTGCATTCTTCCAACACAAGCTTTGGTTCGCGAAAGTCTGGAAACTGCGGGTGTTTCCCAGTGGCAAAGTCTCTTAATGCAAGAGCAATGTCGTCTAAATCTGACCCAAAAGTCCTCAACACAAGAGTATAATCCTTCCCCAACTCTTGTAATCTCACCAATGTATAAAAGAAGGATGGAATCATGCGATAAAATGGGTGAGAGAGGGGTATTTCGTGAGCCCCATTCGCTACCAACATGGATCCTTTCAGTGTCTCATAGAGTGGACGATATATCGTACCATGCCCGGGTGAATTTCCGTCCTCTACTGTGAATTGTTTGGCATACTTTTTGTAAGCTGTTCGATAGTAGGGACATGAGTTTGGAGGCCAATGCCATCCAATGTAGAGAGGGGGTGGAGCCTCAACTGCACGCTGTTGAATGATTCGGGTCCCATCCCACCATTTAGTGGGTTGGAGCTTTTTTGTCAACATGATTGAATTTGATTTCTCAACAAAGGCGCTCTTAGCGATGATCTAATATCCAATGAACAAAAAATAGAGCAGGACGAGAATGGATAAAATAGATGAGATTTCAGATTATTTAAAAAGGAGGAAAAATGATGTTGAAAATGTCATACGTGTACTTGTACTTGTAACACAACACAATACAGTACCCATCCATCATCGCACCTTGTTGAGACAATCCTCGACAGAATCTCCACCGGCATCATCACCAATGAGTATTGTCTCATTGATATCGAAGTGGAGCACTAATTTTGCTTCAGATTTGGAAATAATCTTTTCAAATTCTTCAGAATCCATTGTATTACTACTTGCAGCATCGCTCTTCACGATGCTACTAGATGTGTGCAAGTGTTGCGAAATGATTAATGGTTGTATTGGCCTGGGCCCCATTGGTTCACAACCTTCCATCTTCGTCGTTGCGTTTCAAAACTATACCGATTTTTTTATTGATTGTGAGTTGGTTGCTTTATTCTTTCATGGAAGCGCAATAATGTGCAGTGTCTCTTGGAACATGGAACATCGGAACATCTTGGATGGTGTCTTTTCGGTTTCGGGTTATTATGTTCCCTTCTGAATTCCTGTGAATTCAGCTTGTTCGTTGGCACAGGGGATTCCGTCGATTTTTGTATAAAATAGCTAATAGTGCGTGTACACGTACGAGGCGTTCTACCTGATTTGCGATGTTACTTTATGAGATGTGAGATGTGGATGATGAAAAGATGATAGATCTATGTACAACAAGTACAGATTACGATACCTTTTACGATACCTTTACGATCTTGACGCCAAAATCCCTTCCTTATTCTCTTGTTGGAATGAAGAATTCATTGCTGTTCCAAATGTCAATCGTACCAAACAACCTTCTTGTACGTAGACTGGTTGACACTCATCTTTTTCTGGCGCGCTTTCCGAGTGCAGGATTTCATTTCGGCAAAGTGCTAGTAATTATTTGGTTATCTTTAGCATCCATCCATGCGACATGCATGATGCGGCTGAACATCAAACTGGGTGGCAATTAGTATGTTGCAATATCTATTTGATCATATTCAATATAAATTATGCATGGTATTTCAAGAACTTGCTAACCTTTACCAGTACGTGTACTTGTGTACTTGTATGTATTGTAAAATGTCCCAATAAGAACGTCGTTTGTTGGGCCGACCGTATTCTCAAGTTCGATCCTTCAACAAACATTATATTATTGGTGGGCGGTAATGCCCACAAAAAATCTGGTGTTGAAGCGGTATCTTGGCAAGAAATCGATGTATTTATGCAATTGATGAGGCTGGTGTCATGCTCATGATTGATACTGCCAACAGCACATACTCCTTCAGTGGTAATGCCAACAATTCCGATGACGATTCCAATGATTACCATTGGCTATGGGGCAATACAATTTCAGGAGTTGACGGCTGGATCTATTTTCCACTATTGGATGTCAACCAAATCATCAAATTTGACCCCGAGAATGAAACTGGTACGCTTGAAGTACAGATTGGCTTTCCGGTAGCGAGAAATGGAGGCATGGTGCCTTAGCATCCGATGGGGTGACAATTCTCGAGTTCTTGCTATCGATCTATTCCGGGAGTTTACAAGGGATCTAAAGTCCTGAGACATTTTGGTTTCTTTTCCAAAGGAGTACTAGGCACGGGTAGCACAGCCTACGAGAGTACACTAACGAGGTTTGGGGGGTAGGCTTTCGAAGTCATTGAGGATTGTGTTGCTTATGACCAATTAGAACCAAGCAACAATCTGTATCCTTTCATGACTGCAGCTTCGTGCGAGAATACTGCAGTCTCCGTGATATATTACTTATTGAGGAAAAACCCTACAAGTACCTTCATTGACCAGTTGGTGCACCAATACTCAAGCTGAAGAGTAGAAAGCGGAAGCAGCGCAGGGGGGTTGATTTGGTTAGCTCTTGTCTGAGTTAAATGTATATTATCGGTCTTGTCAAAAATCATCTAAACCTTTCATCATTCCAATGTTGTGTGCGCAACTACGAGTACTTGGAGAAGAGTAGAAATCGTAAACTTAGACTAGTTTTTTAAAATGTCTAAGCCGACTTAATTTTAACAGGCTTGTACTTGTATTCTCCAAGTTTCTTTCCATTTCCGTCCTTCAAAACTCCCAATCCTCCATTATTGCTCCATAGCGCTTTCCCACTACCATACGAGTACCCGCCACTCTCTTTGTGAATTTCATTGGTATAAAGCCTGACAGAAGAACCACCCTTGATCACACTTCCCTTGGGGAAATAAAACGTAGGCCCTTGTGTACCTGTGGTTGCTACGTAGATGTAGTATCCAGAAACATCAACGGGGTCTCTTGAAGAATTGGAGATGATGACATATTCATCAGATTCGGTTTTGGGAACAACACCATCGAAATGAATGTCAGCAATGCTTATTCCTGATCCTGCGGCGACGTTGACTGACTTGGGAGCTGCTGAGCTGCTAGCCAAAGTGATGGAACCAACCTTCTCCAAGAGCTCCTTTTGCGATGGTAAATTTGAAGAAGATGTCTGCACAGTGGTCATTACAGCCGATGAAACTACATTATTAACTTGGTTTGCTGGAGCGGCGGGGACGTCAATTGCGAAAAGTTGCGTATTGCTGACCCGTCCAGAAGCTGGGGGTGCAACAGTGAATGCATTTGTAGTGGTGGCCAATGCTGCTAATAGGCAGAGGGAAGCTATCTTAAGACTTGGCATATTGAACTTGGAATTGGAGTTGAAGATGTGAATTATCTAGGCCAACAAAGCAAAGTTACTGTGTTTCTTGGATAGTGATTTGATGGTTGTTGTTGTGTTGCCAAATCGTGTTTCATTTTGCTTGCGTCATCGACACAAAATCCGCGAAAAGAAAAAGGAACATTCATTTTTTTTCATTCAATGACATCAATCAAACAAACAAACAACAAGAACAACACGTAATCACGCTACTGTATTGAATTGCACTGGCACTATTACTTACTTACGTATTACTACTTGTACAGTCTTCAGTACATAAGATCATCAAAACAATGATAAGACAATTTTCACTGATCCAAGTCTTCTGCCTCGCTGCAACTTCGGCATTCAGTACATCACCTGGAGTATTATCATCACAAGCGAAGGATTCGAGCAGCTCAAGACGATTTATGAAAAGAAGAGATGCCATCCAATCCTTCTTTGCTTCCACTGCTAGTGTACTGATTGCATCATCGCCTTCGGACGCCATCACTACAGAACCTATTCAGCAAACCAACCTACAAAACTACATCTATACTGATAAATGGCAGGGAACGAGTCTTGGCCTCCTCTCCTATCAACAAGCTGCCGCTTTGTCCAGCGAAAAGAAGCTATCATCTAGTTATGCAATGGGCAGATGGCCTGATCCGATATTAAGAAGACCTGCGTCTCCCGTACCTTTAGCAATGATGAAAAATAAAACTGAAAACTGCATAATAGATATAGCCAACGCATTAAGAAGAACGGCTAGGGAAAATGGCGCTGTCGGTCTGGCTGCTCAACAATGTGGCATTGACGTGAGCATGATCTTTCTGGACGATCCCAGACTCCTCCCCTCCAAAAATATCCGTAATGGCAATAAGATCAATGACGGTGGTCTCTTTCTCGTCAACCCTCGCATTATTGCTCGTTCCTCTGAATTAGAAATGAGAGTTTGGAACGAAGAGTGTTTGGTGCTACCCCCGACTTTTCGAGCCACAGTATTGAGGGATGCAGTCGTCAATGTACAATACGAAAATTTAATGGGTGAGACTAATGAGATTAAATTGACAGGAGAATTGGCTAGAGCATTACAACATGAATTGGATCATGATGGAGGTATATTGATTGTGGACCATGTCGGGTTGAATGAGTTGGAAAGTGATGATATGAGGAGAATAGAGGAACAGGGCCACAATGAGCGGCAGGTTCTAGCATATTCCAGGTTTATCTCTGATCCGAACAATGATGGCAAAGATAATTTTTTGACAGCAATGAGAGAGATGATTGTCCCCAGCGCAAATGCAGACACAGGTGATGACATTGGAAACAAAAATCGCATTGAAAGTACACGTACCTCAATTGAAAACAAAATTGATACAGATTCCACATCGAACAATACATGCGACGAAGCGTGCATGCAAGAGCGGAAGAGAATCATTCAAGAGAGAAGAGCCATGATGAATCAATCAAGAACTAATAGGCAAAGATCAGAGGTGCTAGAGTTATCGAGGCAAAGGGCCACTTTATATGGTACAAATTATCAAGGCGTTTCCTGCCCTCCTGGCGTCCCGTGTATCTAATAAAGTGATTTGTTTATTAATATAAGGTGTTCTTCAACTCTTCCTTGTGTTTATGAAAGCACTCATCGTTGTCGTCATATACCACGTTGACCTGAGATTGTAGTTGTCGGTGTAATACGCGGCTACTGAGATGTGGTGCTCGATCACTATCACAGCCAGCTATGAGACGACTTGCTTTATGATCATACATTAAACCCTTTTGGGACTGATTTACCATCGATAGGTAGTATGTACTTAATAACCAGTTAATCATTGAGTTATTTATTTATTTACACTCCTCGATCATCTGTAAAGAGTAACTCCCAGTGCACCGACAAGATTTCACAAACAATTTTTATCTTCAGATGCACTACAGTACGTTCGAACGTGGTGTTAGACAAAAAAATCGAATCCTTTCAAATGGATACGTAACTAGTAGTTGCCTGTCCCAGAATGCCTTCCCAGAATGCCTGTACCAGCCGCCTCATCTTTTGAGTTGGGATACCCTTTATTTAACCGAAGCCTAGAATTCGTGCTGTCCCATGGTGCTCTTGCTTCTCAAAACAGCCCTCTCGACCATGTCAACTTGTGCTTCTTTAATTTCCATGGACGTTTTGACGTTTTCTTGAGAAAAAATCTTGTCCGGTTCAATGTGTTGAATGGTCATTGAGGGAGCGTCATCAACGCTATTTACTTCACTATCTCCTCCTTGTGGAATCACGGCACTAGTCTTTTCGACACTTCCATCTTCATCAATAGTTTTATCATTGTCTGGAGTGTCGACACGATGCTCAACTTGTGGTACTTCGACAGTCAATATTTCATGTGGATCAACCTCTTTATCCTTGCTCTCCTCCTTCGTTTCTCCCGTGCTGCCTTCGTTGTTTCCTGATTGATTGATCCGATCAGCTTCCTCTGTTTTGAGTGCTTTCTGCGCACCTTCCTCCTCTGAACGATCAGCGAATCCCGATTCACCCTTTTCAGCATCAAGGTTAGGCTCATTAATTTCGTCTCCTTCTTCTGGATCAATGGTTGCGACTATCCTCTCAATGTCCTCCTTCGCTTCTTCTTCTGGAACAATGGTTGCGACTTTCCTCTCAATGTCCTCCTTCACTTGTTTGTAAGACCTGTCATAACCCGTTCGACACCACATCAACGAGCTTTGTTTGTTTCTAAATCTTTTGCAAGCCTCATAGCTATTGCCAGGCTCGTAACTCCTCCCCTCATGTGGTTTCCCCATGCATGAGGGTAAACATGCGTGGTCATAGCCCACAATCTCTCCCCTTGTACAAGCCTTGTGTGTACTGGGTTTTGGACTAACATTTAACGCCGCTTGGCATGTATTCGATTTCAATTTACTTTTCTCATATTCGTTGCAGATCGTCTTGCACTGTTGATATTGAGCACTGTTGTCTGCGAGTGACTGCGTGAGAAGCAGTGATGCAATGAGTACGATGCGCATGTTTCAACAAAATATCAGACAGAACTAATTGAAAACAAGAAAGAGAGGTCAAGTTTTGAGAAGATTGTAATCAACCTGAATGAAAAATTCAACCGCAACGCGTGACTGACTCTGACTATTTTTAATCTTTTTTATCTTCTACTGGATTCATTTAGATATGCAGCCATTGTTTCATCTTCGTACCAATCAACACGTACAGGTGAAAGTTTGGCCTGCAGCCTTGGGGCAGTTGCATTTGCTACAGCTTTCTTAGAAGCGGTTGCCGCCCTATTCATCAGTGATCCAGCATTTCTTCTCGTATTGGTGGCAACATTTGCAATCCTTCCGGCAGCTTGGGATCCACCTGATCGTTTCCCCCCCATAGAGTAGTTCATTGAACCATCTCCTCCTGTTCTCTGGCTATCCCTGAGAGCCAACACACCTGCTTCCCCCAAATCGATTGATGCAGCCTTTACAGCTCTTAAATTGGTAGGTACATCCTCTCTTATACGCCATTCCAAAGCTTGAACAGGCACAGGACCACGAGGTCTGACATCCACAACATACTGCACTTTGGAAGCAATCGATGTCGGGTCATCGGGATCAATTGTTGGAGTGACCTTCCAATAGCCATCAAACTCAGAAAAGAATTTTGATTCCACGCACTTAAACGTGATTTTCTTCTCTTCGTCTGCATGATGGACGGCTTCAGTCATATCCATTGTAACAGAAGCCCCAAACTCGAACCCCACAATCTTTTGAGCACCCTTTTGATATAGACGGCACTGGTAGCTTCCATCTCCTGGAACTCCCTCTACATCACTGTCAGGATTGACTCTCTTAGAGGCAACTAGATTAGGCACATGGATCGACAAGTTATCATAATCCGTCAAGATTGCCCATACATCGTTGACGGGCTTGGGGACGATGATGTCACCGGCAATTCTTCGAGAGTTGGAAGAAGTTCGTTCAATTCTTACTGCTACGAGTTCACATATTTCATCGTCGTCTTCACTGTCTGATCCTCCAAACCACCAAACATTTAAGGCAGTAGGTTGGCGATTATTTAATGGCTTCATGGTATTGGAAAGTGGCACCGTTGATGATAAAGTACGTGATGGATTTGTCATAAATGCTGTCACGGGAAGAGAAGATAATAGCGCTGCAGTTGTGAATGATAGCACATGGAGCGCAGATGTATAAGTTCCGTTTCTCATTTTGCGTTGTTGATTCATTTAGCTAACTGAAAATGTTTTATGAGCAAAACAGTGTGATAGGATATTGAATATATCTGGTGAGTTGGTAAGTTCGTTTGGTGTCACGCTTTGTGCAAATTATGACAGGAGAAAGTTCTACACCCAATGATAGTTTTCTTTCGGCTGCACCTAAGGATACAAAGTAAGTAAGCGTGTTTGACTGATTGAAGTTTGGAGAAAGTTGCAATCATGAAAAAAACAACTCAGTTTGCTTGCGACGCACCAAAAGAAGCAAAATGGCGAAATTCCGTTTCGGAAGCAAGGGCTTGTTGCGCGAGTCGTCATTTAAACGGCCTGAACATCTGGTGCTGCGTGGTGAGCGACAAGATTTTGGGAGTTCTTATTTTTTCGCGTCCAGTCAGCCTTTGACATTTTTCACTCTAATCACTCACTTTGGGAGAAAATTGAAATCAATTCATCAGAGACTCAGCTGACTGATTCCAGTGTCTTCTTTCATTTATTTAGATGGCAAAACATCTGTCACTGTTTCATTCAGATCCTCTTGATAGTCATGGAAAATTTCTAGATACTTTTAGATTGTGAGCCATTACCCTCCAAATCGATGAGTCAGAAATAGTAAACACCTAGTAGTACTTCACCCAAAGCGATACCGAGGATAGATAGAGAAACGCGAAACATAATCATTAATTAATCAACTAAAATTAACGTCAGACAGTCGGGCCTGGTTCATGATGATTTAACCCATAATGCAACTTATCAACATGATTACGCGACCCATAAGAAGCTCATCATGATTGCATGTGTCTATCACCACAAAGTAATATTGAAAAAGTGAATACTAAAATATTGCGCATATTTGTTAATTGTCTCAATTACTCAAACATTACTTTTCAAACAACAGTTCGCCTTGAACTTTTGAGGCAATTTCAATTTTACCTCATGACCTCTTTGGAAGCCTTATACACAAGCGTTAGGGGCTTTGCTGTGCTTGCTCTTCTTTGCCTATCTTCCCCTTGTTGGCACTTTTGCCGCAACGACCAGCCCTTTTCATTACTTCAACAGTGTTGAAAGTTGGAAGGGGATGGAACGTTTATCCAGAGTCAGACAATGTTACGCTGATTTTTTACAATATTCAATATGCGCTGTGAATCTATCGTACACTACAAACCTTTCGGATAAAAACCCTTCTTATATTTTCTTACACAATTGACCGTTGATTCTTATTCGCCGTGAAAGGCCTTCCTGTATTATTAATACATTGCCTCGCCCTCTGCAAACCAAGATAAAAACATTGCGTTGTACTGAGGATACTTTCTCTTGAGCCTGTTTGATCTCATCGACAACATTGCATGTCCGTAAGGTTTTATGCCCAATTTGACAGCTTGCGACCTTGCAAATTGTAGCACCAATAAGACAAATGAAGCCTGTCCGATTGCTGGTTCCATCCATCCCCAAGTCCAAGAACCTACTTCAAAGAAAGTCTCTAAATCTTGCACTTCAGGAACATCAGTGGTGACGAATTCTTTATTGAACCACTTAGCAGTCTTCTCGTGAAAAATTAAAGGAAAACTAATAACACCACTACCAAGTGCAACACCAATACCTGCTTGGTATGGAAAATATTCTACTCTCATGTAACTACGATTTTCCTTCCTAATTTCATCCACTTTTGCTGCAGCTACGTCATACTCAACAAGATCTATAGTCATCACATTGCGAATCAAAGCCTCGCGTCTTGCTTCATATGATCCTTCAACACATAATTGAATAATCTGCTCATGGCGCATTACACTAAAACTTTGAGGCATACCTTTGGCATAATCAAGTGTTGGCTTTTCGTCCTCAAAACGGCTATCCTGATCTGTAGCAATGTAACCATAATCATTTGGACCATCGGCAGGATGTTTATGTTCTGACTTACTTGCAAAATGACGCAGGAGTACAGGCGGCCTCGATTTCGTTGCGGACGATGCCGCTTTGGAATTAAAAGCAGAAGCAAACCCTCGTGATGATCCCATAAGGGACGTAATGCGAGAACAGCAAAAACTCTTTGAGGTAGGAGAGAGAAGTGAGGAGAGGCGGATTTGTTTGAAGCAATGTTCACAATGAGCTGATTGATTGGATATTACTCAGCTTGCATTTCTTACCATGATTCAAGAGTTAAATAGTGGTCAATTATTTAGTTTCTTGTGGTGATCTTATAATCCCGTTGGTTTACAGTGATGGTAAGCCGGTGCGATTGATTATAAAAAGAAGTGGGCAAGAAAGATCTTTTCTTCCAGCATCCATCCAGGTTTGTATGTTGCATCAATCGTGCATTCAATCGGAATCGAAGCATCGGTCATTGATCTTTGGTTTTCCTTCCGTTGGCGATGATCCGATGAACGACAGCGGTTTGTTGTAGTGTCGGGGAAAGAAAGTGGAAAGAAGAGGGAGAAGTGTTTAACTCTCTCATTCATCGGGAAGAAGGTTCGATTTGACAGGACTGCTTTATTTTACTGTAAATTGAGAAAG
>Ga0115005_10001293_pt1 | contig 19742 bp, 14 predicted proteins | sample ArcOceMetagenome_FD_87163 | JGI IMG/M metagenome (GOLD analysis project Ga0115005, IMG submission 87163) | Marine eukaryotic phytoplankton communities from Arctic Ocean - Arctic Ocean - Greenland ARC118M Metagenome | ecosystem: Environmental > Aquatic > Marine > Oceanic | place: Arctic Ocean... | reverse complement strand
TTTTATGTTTTATGTTTTATGTTTTATGTTTTATAAGCTAATGATGTTCACATGCTGTTGTCATTAAGCTCAACTCTGTTTTTAATAATCGATGAGTAATTTGAAAACCTAATTCACGATAAGCTTCAAACTGTTCTTCATCAAAAAATTGATCTGTAGTACTTTGATGAGGAAAACTAGGATTTTTTCTTTGATAGCCGTTAATATCTTCACTCAGACTCGTGACCAAACAAGCTTTAATATAAACTAAGATTGCCGTTGAACCATCTTCATAGCTGATTTCGCCTATTGCCCATGCACGCGTTGAAAGGTTGTTTGCTTTGGGTATGATTGGTGAAATATCAATGGTGATTTTTGCACCAAAATCAACTCGGATTAGCTCTGTAACTCTTGCCAAATCACTAAAATGATATTGCGGATCGGCTCCTGCATCAAAGGCAAATATTAATTTACACTTACGCCGTACGAGCTCATAAATCCCTAAGTTTTCAAAATGGCCACCGTCAGATAAGTGAACATAGGCTTGTTTTTCATTAAGACCCTTTCCAAACATGTCTCTAAACATATAAAGGTACCACCAAGGTTTATAAAAAAAACGGTGACTATCTTGAACTTGTTTTGGATTATCAAGCCAACATCCTAGCCTAAGATTGAGTAATGCCATGATGAAGTTTAGGGGTTTAGAACGTGTTTCCCTTGTGTTTGTTGCTACTGCTGCTCCTGAAATAGCACAAGCGGTGGCAAGGTCCATATTACCTTGCATGTAATGATGCGTGTTTGCATAACCTGTACTAGCAGCACCACAGTAAAGTGGACTTAACGTAAAACTATCACAGCCCCTGTTACGGTATTTTGTTTGTTTGGAACCCCATAATTCAATATTACAATTGATTAATTGATAAGGCATGTCGCTAGGTGTTAATTTAGCCAGTTGGCAATTTTGTGCTTGTGCCCAGCTAGACACATCGACAGCTTCACCGTTATCATCACCAGGAATTTGATAAGGCATAAAAGCATCACGTAGCCTATTTCGATAAAAACCATGCATGGACACCAAATTAATATTACAGCCTAGCGCGAGAATACAAGAGAATACTAATAATGGATATAATTCAAAAGCGATGCCAGACCAATCGTTTACTATATGATAACAAACGATAAAAACCCCTAAGCTACTAAATATAAGTCCTACGCTAATGACTAAAGTTGTTAAAAATGACGAACTGTTTTTTTGTTGCTTTAGACGAGCACCTAGCAACGATATTGCAATACCAAATATTGATAAACTCACGCTAGCATGAACCAACCAATCTGAGAAAATTTCAAAATAATGGTAATATAGCGGTATAAAACCGATGCCCAGCAATAGCCCTCCCCAAGAAAATAATACACTAACACACCGTCGAAGTTTTTCAGTCAGACGACTGCCTGAGGTTGAACCGTTACTTGTACTTAATGCCGTAAAAAGCATAAACAAAAAACTGAGGGCGATAATGCTTACACCCAATCCTTTTGTTAGGTGAAAACCTGTAATTATACTATTAGCACTTATTGTACTTTGAATAAATGGCATATTTAAGGTGAGTGCATAAATGATAAATATAAACAGAGGCATCATTATCAATAAGTTGATCAATGTTCCCGTTAACAGTGCAGTAAAAAGTGATATCTTATTGATACCGTTACCTGGGGTTAAAAAATTACTATGTGACCTAAGCCAAGATAAAACTGAGCCACCAATTTTATTGTGATCTTTTCTTTCAGTACCAAAAGGAAACTGTTTGGCGGAACGAGATTTAAACCACGTGAGAGAGCTAGCAATATACCCACCGCCTGATACCGTCGAAAGGTAATCAAACCGAGCAAGCTGTTTGTGTTTTTCTAAAGCTTGTAATACCCCTAAATTAAATGTTGCTGAGCGAATACCGCCACCAGAAAAGGATATAGCAGAAGTGTTTTTTTGATTGATATTTTGTAGTTTTGCTTGAGTTCTTCTTTCTTTTAACCAAGAAAATTCATCTCGATAAATATGCTCATTAAAGTTTTTTTGATAATCATCCATAATGGAACCAGTTATTATTATTATTATTATTATTATCTGGTCAACCTATCATTATAACAAACTGATATCTATATAATATTTAGATGTTCGATAGGCCCCTACATTGTTACATTTCAATTTTTTTGATATGAATTTATATTGCTTTTTCCATCGAGCTACCGCTAAAGAGCAAGTACCTTACATAGCTTGTACTTGTTTGAAGGTGGTGTATCGGCAACCATAAATTTTGCATATTCAAGTTTCTGCGTAGGACTGATTGTTATTTTTTCTGATCATTTTTTACCTTAGGTTATGCTTAATTTACGCTGTAAACCTCTACAGCTTCATTGGTTCATCAAACATTAAAATAATTATAAGTATTTTATTTCAGTATCTTAAGTGATAATACTATGAGTTACTAACGTTCTCCTTTATGTAAAACATTAAGGACTTTAGCATATTAATTTTCAATATAAAAAATGATGACAGTAAAATTTACAAAAGGTATACAAAAGATATACAAGAGATATAATAATAATAATAATAATAAAAAACTGGAGTTCACATGAAAGTAAACATAAGAGTAAAAATTAACGTAGTGATATTTTTTATTCTAGTATTGTTAACATTATCCATACAAGCAAATACTTGGGATAAACTTTTTGACTATGATAAATATCAAAATACCAAAATATCACCTGATGGAAAGTATCTAGCAGTATCTGTGCTAACGGATAATAAACGAGCATTAGCATTTCTAGATCGAAAAACTTTTGCCGTTGTTGGTGGGGCTAACTTTCAAAGTGGTTATGAAGTGGGTAATTACCACTGGGCTAACAATGAAAGAGTCGTTATTAACATGGTGAAGCGTAAAGGCTGGCGTGAACAGCTTGTTTCATATGGCGAGTTATATGCTATTAATTTTGACGGTTCAAGAGGAGAGAAAATTTTTGGTTACGGCATAGGTGAAAAACATACCGGCACTCGATTAAAGAAGAAAAAAAGTATTAACGGCTGGGGGGAGATTATTGATGTGCTTCCTGATGATAAAGATCACATTTTAATTAGCTCTACTCGCATGAACAATGCCGGTGATAAACTCTCAACAGTTTACAAACTCAATATTTATTCAGGAATTTTGAAAGACAAACTATCTGTATCCCCATTACCTTACGCCCGATTTATTACTGATGTTTCAGGTGAAATTCGCGCCGTTATAGGCACCAACGATCGCAATCAAGACAGGCTATACATCAAAAAAGATCGTACTTGGGAAATGGTGAGTGACAAAATCGTTGGTGCTAAAGTTAATCCATTATCAATCAGTGCTTCGGGGAAATATTTATATACTATTGATGATCATAATCAAGACTTAAGAGGGATTTTTCGATTAAATTTAGACGATTATTCTTATAAAAATATTTTTACTGATAAAGATGTAGATATTTCAGGGATTGAAATGAGTACAGATGGCCGAACTGCTTATGCCGCTAAACTTGATGTTGGTTACCCTTCTTATGTGATTTTAAATAAAAAAACTGACGAAGCAAAAGTTTATAAAGATTTAATCAAATCATTTCCATTCAGTGAAATTTGGATTACCAGTAAAAGTGAAGATAATAATTTCTATACTGTTTATGTTTCATCCGACATTATGTCCGGCAGAACCTATATATTCGATAAACAAAAAAATGACTTGAAATTCTTATTTGAGCATAAAATAGGTTTAAAAAATTCTGACTTTGTGCAAACGGAGCCGATTGAATTTAACGCTGCAGACGGGCAAAAAATCAATGGCTACTTCACTGCAGCCAAAACTACAGACAAAGAAAAAATCGCGCCAGTAGTGATATTAGTTCATGGAGGACCGCATGGAGTAAGAGACTATTGGGGCTTCTCTAGTGAAGTACAATATTTAGCCCTAAACGGCTATTCTGTTTTACAAATAAATTATCGAGGTTCCGGGGGCTATGGTTATAAATTTGAGTCTTCTGGCCATAAAGCTTGGGGCAGTATTTCTCAACAAGATATTTATGATGGCTATCAATGGCTAGTGAAGCAAAATAAAGCAATAGCAAATAATGTTTGTATCATGGGAGCTAGTTTTGGTGCTTATTCAGCTATCCAAAGTGCAACATTGTACCCTGATACCTACAAATGTGCGGTGGCTAATGCTGGTGTTTATGATTTAGAATTAATGTTTGAAGAAGGTGATATACAAAAGTATGGTGCTGGAGTGAGCTATTTAGAACATGTCTTAGGCACTGATAAAGATCATCTTAAAAGCATGTCACCAATAAATTATGCAGAAAAAATTAATATCCCTTTATTATTAGCTCATGGTGAAAAAGATGAAAGAGCTCCAATAGAGCATGCTGAACGTTTAAGTGCCGCATTAGATAAAGCGAATAAACCTTACGAATGGTTCGCTATTGATAAAGAAGGCCATGGTTTTTTCAACCCAACAAATCAAAAGGCCTACATGAGCAAAGTCATTAGCTTTTTAGATGAAAATTTAAAATAAGGCTAAAATACATCCCTTTCTTAAAGAGTGTTTACAGGCTGCCTGTAGCCACTCTTTATTTTTATCGAACAATCAAATAAAGTAAAATACCAATTGTAGGCCAACGTTTATTATTACGCTAAATTTGCTGGTTATATGGTGTCTATTGGGATTTAAAAGGCATTAACTGTTAATATTTCACATTGTTGTCATTTGTTTAGGCTTTCAAATAGCAATCCATTATTTTTCTTTATGCAGAAAAAACATACTTTTATTAGGTATTTCGTCAAAGTGATCAGAAGTGATTTTATTATTCTTCGCACCTTTAGTTAAATATACGACCCAATACTCTACATGAGGAGATGATAAATTCTTTATAAATGCGATTCCGATTTCATCTTGTTCAACATAAAACTCATGTTCTCCGAGTAAATGTATTCTATGATTATCAGACCTTTTAAAGGCATCCCAAACTTCATCAGCATCAGTATATCCTCCTGAAATGGCTTCGACTTGATTGCTATTAAAATCGGTTCCATAATAATCTGGAAGTTCATAATTAGCGGCTCGTAAACGTGAATTTGGACTTCCTCCTAAGTTGTGCAATACAAGTCCAAATTCAGACATTTTTTTAGCTTTATCCTCAGCAGCTTTAGTCAGTATGATATTACAGCGAATATTATTTCGTTTCTGATTTTTATCTATTTTAATTAATTTTGCTAAAGCTCTAGCCTGCTCATTATTACCACAATCGTCTGTATTATTGGCAACCGAAAATTTTGTAAAAACAATGAATGGTATAATAAAATATATTTTAAACATGAAGGATTGATACTCTACTAACAGAAAAAGCAATAGGTTAACCTATGCTAAAAAAAATCAAAAGCCAACTATTTAATGTCGGTTTTTAGTGATTTACCTTCTACATTTTTACATTATAGACTACTGTATCTGTATGATATTTATGTTGACTTTTTTATTTGAAAGATAAAAAGTCTCTAGTTTATCTTTAATAATTTTGAAAGCGCCCTGAAATTAAACTGTCTATGTATTTAACCAAACAGAACTAAAAATCTATCAGATATTGTAAGATCAGGAGGGTTAAAATAGAAATATTTAATTTAATAACATTGAGACATTATTAAATAAATATTATTGATAGTATTCAGCTTCATCTGAATACTATCAATAAAAAATCAACCTATCTCGCTATTTAAATGACGATGGTTTTGACCATCAGTTCATCAAAATACACTTGGTTATGACGGATCATTTCAGTTATTTCTAACACGTAGTCAATACCACGAATAGAATAACGTAATAAACCAGTTGCTAATATTTCTGGAGATAAGGGTTGTTCTTGTGCGCGTAGCTGCCCACGAATAGTGCGAAAAACAGTATAGGCGTTATTTGTATTAATGTTTTGTAAATAGCGCTTTACTCCATGCTCAAGACTATTAAATGCAGCAACTTCATGTTTAGCACCCATATCTCTGCCTCCAGGCACCATCCCACAGCCTTTTTTATAGCACCACATACCAAAAAAATTCAAGCCTATTTTAGCAAAACGAGATGTTCCCCAAGCTGATTCATTTGCTGCTTGCACCAATACTAACTCAATAGGAACTACGTCAATACGTAATAACAACTCATTAAGTTGTTGTAACGGAGAATGTTTATTATTTACCTTGTATTTTTTAAGTAAACTATCAAGTAAAACTTGTTGCTCGTCTAAAAGGTTTTCTTCTAGAAAAAGAGCTTCAATCATGACAGAAACTTCAGCTCTTATTTGAAGTAAGTGTCTGTTCTCTTCTTCAATCGCTGGATAAATATATTGAAAGAATTCACGTTTTTTCGTTTTAACATCACGAATTGAAGCAAAGTCAGGTATCTTTACATTATGCAATGGACGTTCAACGACCTTTGCTTTAACCACTGGTGCAACTTTTTCAACTTTTACAGTGATTACTGGAGGGATTGTGTACTCAGGTATCATAAATGTAAAAGGGGCAATAAGCGCAATAATTAATGCGCTTATTATCACCAGTTTACTAAAATATTGAATTTTCATAATGTCCCTTTAATGATAACAATGTCTTTTTACAAATACTTACGCTGAAAATGTATCATTCGTTTGGTTCGAAGTTGTATCTATATCTGTATCTGATTCAGCCAAGTGCATTCCAAAAATTTCTCGATATAAAATACCTTTTACATTATAAAATAATGGCGCTAAAAACGTTAATGCCACTAAAAATATTATAACACCAATAACTGATAACTGCGTTTGAGCAAGAATGACTAAGGGTAATAGTGACATAAACAACGCGATAAATAGTAGAGTATAAATTGCTAGTAATTTAAACCACTGAAAGCGTGTAACTTGTAAACTCAGGGTGATGGCTTTTAAAGGAGAGAGACTCTTCTCTACAACCAAAGGTAAAGCCAGTGATAAAGAAACAGCTAAATAAATACCGGGTAAGAAAAACAAACTCATTCCTAGGGTAACTAATACAGAAGTTAAAAGAGCACAAACAGCTACCCAACTTCCTCTTTTTAGAAAAGCAAAAATCATTTTACTGTCGGTTTTTAAACCAACCGCTTGAAAAACCCCCATCATTTCTACACCCACTAGAAAAGGATAGATGACCATAGTTACTACTATATTTAATAATGTTGTAGATTGAGGATCTTGAATCACTTGTTCAATTCCTCCCATCGCATTACTGATAAAAAATGATACGATCCCTCCCAAAACGAGGGTAAAAAGTAAGCCTAAATTAATAGCAATACGAGAGCGAAGTGTTAATTGCCATGCTTCTTTTAATACAGAGGAAACATCGATGGTATATTGACCTTGCAAAGATTTTTCTATGCTACCACCAACTTGTACTATTTTGTTTTCATCCACGAGACAGACTGCCTTTTATTAAATTTTTCAATATTATAGCAAGTTGTTTTCCTATTGGAAAATAGCACGATTTATATACAAAAACATAAATGGTTTATTTATGTAATTGATGGACTTTCTGTAAAAAGTCTTTAAAGTAATGCGCCCCTTTTTCTTCAGCTAATAAAATATTATTCACCGGTATTTTCTCTGGATTTTTATAGACAGACAACACTTTTCCCATACTCGCTTCTCGTATTAAATGAATGGTTGGTAATGGCGAACGATTAGTAAAGTTAGAAGCAGCATCGAACGGCTCACCTTCGAAATAATAATCAGGATGAAAACTAGCAAGTTGAAAAATCCCTTCATACCCTTGCACTATTAATAACTCATTTGCGTAATCGAGCAAATCTAAGTAACTTTCAAAGCTTTTGAAGCCATTATTAAAAACCATTAGCGTCGTTTCAATCGCAGGTTCTTCTGCAAGTTTTTTACATTGTTTCGCTAACGCTTCTAGGGCAGGTATAATTTTCTTTTCATTACAAAGTTCATAATGAATCGTATTATTCACAAATTCTTTTTTGGCAAACGGACAAAAATTTAAACCAATAATGATTTCTTCTAACCACTGTTGAGTTTTTAAAATATCGGGTTCGAACATGTGTTTATCAGGCATTTTTTATTAAATACTTTTGTTATTTTAAATTGTATCGTCGTAATTCTATCTTAACATAAGGATATTATTCACTCAGAACTCTTTGATAAATCCCTCGATCAATAATTTTTCTTTCGTACTGCACAAAATTTTTATAATCAGTATGCATTTTATCAGCAACCCTGATATTCTCAACCTACAGAGGCAAAGCGCTTTATTTACATTTTCCTCTAACAACATATTTTTAATATGAGGACTCTACCGATGACAAAATATCATAAATCCCCCGATGTAATTTCGACACTAAACAGTGAACAATATCGTGTAACACAAGAAAATGGCACAGAGCACCCAGGCACTGGTGAACACCTCAATAATACTTTATTAGGCATTTATGTCGACATCGTTTCAGGTGAACCATTATTTGCTTCTTCAGATAAATTTGATTCTGGCTGTGGTTGGCCAAGCTTTACCAAACCGATAGAGTCAAAGAATGTTCTTGAAATTAAAGACAACACCCATGGCATGATGAGGACTGAAGTGCGCTCAGGGCATGGGGACAGTCATTTAGGACATGTTTTTACTGACGGCCCAATCAATGAAGGTGGGTTACGTTACTGTATTAATTCAGCATCACTTCGTTTCATTCCTCTTGATGAAATGGTAAGTAATGGTTATGGTGACTTCGTGGTTCAAGTAGAGAGTAGATCAAAATGACAATAGAACGTGCTATTTTAGCCGGTGGTTGCTTTTGGGGGATGCAAGACCTTATACGCAAACTTCCTGGGGTGATATCAACGCGTGTAGGTTATACCGGTGGTGAAGTTGAGAATGCAACTCATCATCATTATGGCAACCATGCTGAAGGTATCGAAATATTGTTCAATACCGATATAGTCAATTACCGTCGTATCCTTGAGCTTTTCTTCCAGATACATGATCCAACGACAAAATTCCAACAAGGAAATGACCGAGGTTCTTTATATCGTTCTGCGATATATTATTGTTCTGCAGCACAAAATACCGTAGCGTTACAAACAATCATCGATGTCAATGCATCTGGTTTATGGCCGGGACCTGTTGTTACGGAGTTGGCTCCGGTAGGTGACTTTTGGGAAGCAGAAATTGAACATCAAGATTATCTACAAAGAATACCGTATGGCTATACTTGCCATTATCCTAGAACCCACTGGGTATTACCTTCTGAGAAATGAACGATTAAGAAAACGGAAATACTTAACGTTATTCAAATTCTATTTTAAGGTCATGGATACCCTCGAAGCCTAAAATAAAGTCACTTTCGTTTTTAACCAACGTTAAAGTGACTCTGGGTAGTTCCTGCGCATTGATTACCCGTTTAAAAACTCAATAACTTAAAATGTTCTTAACTTCTGGGTAGATTGGACTAAATTTTTTTAATGAATTGTCTTTATTTTATGTCTGATTATAAGAACAATATACTTCCATATAACTGATTTTAATTGACGCCTAACCTACATTTATCACTATATTAAGCGACTGATTAAATTTATACCCGAAATCTAATACTCTATTTTTGATATTTCAAAAGGTACTTTGAAGTCACCCTGATCCTTCTTTATTAGCTGCTTACTTCTGCGTAAACCAACACGATTTTCATTTTCATCAATCGCACCTCAATGATCCAGTTTTTCAAATGAATAATCTGTAAAGACCATATTGCTCAAAGTGATTACTCCTCACCTGTGTTTCATATTTATTATAAATACCATTGGTTAGATTCAACTATATCACCACAATTGAACAGGCTTTTATTTAATGGGGAAGTAAAATATCTCTTAGCATATATTAATTAATCAAATCGCTTTTTTGCATCATCGGTTTAGTTTCCCCAACTTTCATTATCCACAGGTCCTTGGTGGCAAATCCATTATATTCCCCTGACTTTTTAAAGCGTATCGGTGGCTCAAATATCGGCTCGTCTGACAAACTGCTGACCGTTCCCCAATGAGAGCCAATCAACGTCTTTGCTCGAACATCGAGACCAATAGAAACCGCTTCTTCAGGTGTGGTATGCGACATCCATAATAACTCCCTAGGTTCATATGCCCCTATAGGTAAAATAGCATAATCGAATGAGCCATATTTATTTCCGATATTTTTAAAAATGGTTTGTGAATAACCCGAATCACCAATAAAAAAAATGCGTTTATGAACACTTTCAATAATCCAAGATGCCCATAGGGTTTCATCTTTATCCGATATACTTCTTGCAGAATCATGCACTGAAGGTTGAGCTGTGAACCCTAAACCATTAATCGATACTGACTCTCCCCAATCTAATTCGGTCACTTTGTTATATCCCCTTTTGGTAAAGAAAGTCTTGAGACCTAAAGGTACAACCACGTGAATATTATCTTTATTTTTTAAATTACTCACTGTTTCATGATCAAGATGGTCGTAATGGTTATGTGAAATAACTACGACATCTATTGAAGGTAATTTTTTGATAGAAATAGGTGAATCAACAAAGCGTCTCGGCCCTGCCCATGAAACAGGACTGGCGTACTCAGATAAGAAAGGATCTGTTAAAATAGTAACATTGGCAATTTTCATGAGAAAACTGGCATGCCCCAGCCAAGTGATACGGTCGCCTTCAATTGACTTTAGCAGTTCAATTGATTCCATGTCAGACATTGTATGTCCACGAGGAATATCAGGAACGAATAGCGATCCCCATGCTCTTCGAATATAAAAAAAAAGCCCTTTAGATACGGCAGTTTCTACAAAGGGGGTATTTTGATATCCGCTAATAGTATGATGTTTAGGACTATTATCTAATGTAATGTTATCAGCATACTCAGACATCGTTGAGCCGCATGCGAACAATATAGTTAGAACTAACATGATACTAATTAATATTTTCATGTGTCCGAGAATCCTTATCAAAAATATAACGATGAATTATGGAGACTACTCAATAAAATAACAATGGTAATTAATTTTGTAATAGATGAATTACTTCATAAAAAAATTGAACTTAAACATTATTATATGTTCTTACTATGTGAAAGTACTTATTTCCCTTAGTGTTTCATGTTTTTATATTACGTTTACTTGATTTCAGGTAAACGTTTTTTTTTGCTGTTTTTTTAATGCGTTGCCTTCATCAATTGGCTATAGATAAACCAATAATACTTAAGTATTACAATAAGTTACCTACCATCCTTTCAGATATAGCGACCCGTGTTATAAACAGGTACTTGTACTTTTCTTCACCATGAAAAAAGGGTTGGGATAGGCTTAAGTTATTCTCGTCAAATGGGGATCCAACACGGTGGTGATTTGAAATATATGACTAAAACTGATTGTGGCGATTTTTTTAGGTTGGTATTTGGATAGGTGATCAATTAGATACTAGCCTACGGATGACTTTGTTACAGTTATTACAAAAGATTATCTTATCTTTGTGTTGCAAACTAAAATCTAAAATACGATGCATATTGTTGTGAACAAATATCTGATTCCACCAAAAAATCTCTAGAAAGAATAACAGCGTTTTTTTACAGAAATGCCCCAGAATAAAATTCCGTATAAGAAAGTGTTTAAATATCCGCCACTCCCTAATTCAAAAGGGTATATTTAAAATAATCATATGGTTGGAATCATCAAAAGCCTTTACCAGCCATTTCTAATAAACGCCTTCCACAATCCAATGTTCTTTTGATAATACTTGATTTAACTTCTCAGTTCGTGACGCTTGCTCGCGCGCAAATAGCTTTTTTTTACTTTGATCCCAAAATATTTTATCGAGATCGTAAGCTTTTGAATTCATCAATTTTTGAAGTTTAGTCGCGATATAGGTTTTACCAATGCCTGAAGCACCAATAATATGAATTTTCAGATAAAACAGAAGTCTATTCCGTTGCTCACTGATTTGAAATGTTAAAATGGAAGTTGTTCGTTAAGTTAATGATGATTTATAAAGAGATTAATGACCTTAGAATAATTTTGCTAAAACAAAGCTTTACTCATGTCGGGATCTAATTCATAACCGTCAAATCCAAACTGTTCTGATAGGAGTAAAAACTAAAGTTTCTCTGTTCTTTCATCGATACATTCGTATGAGCCCATTTCAAACTCTCGACAAACCCAGGGTCTATTTTCATAAATAGAGCACAGGAGAGTATCGCGATTTAAAGCAGAACACATTCCATCATCTAAACGTAACATTGATTCACTTCCTTGCTCATCAATATATATATGCTGATGAGGCACACCGGTATCTGAAATAATTCTCACTTCTAAACTGCAACAACATGCTTGACAGTTTGAACAAAGCACTTCTGAAACAGGTATATTTTTTACTTCAATATTCATAAACAGCAATAATAATAAACTCAATAGCTAATAGGATACGCTAAAGTGATTGGCTTCTCGAGAAAATAGCATACTAAAGTGACTTTAAGCGATTAATAATAAATGGCTAAGATATATAACAAAGAATAATGAGGAGAACGAACAGTTCACTATAAAAGCTAAACGATAGCCATTTTGTTAGTCTTTATGCAAGAGCGCCTGACTTAGGGTTAACGCCGTCATCATTGGTATCAAAAAAAAGTGAAAACAGCCGACTGTGAATTTTCACTCTTTATTGCCTTTTACTAAGTTATAACGCATTACTTAGCGATTATTCATTCCTTAACCAACCTTTCTCTACGGCTATGTCTATTTGTTCACAAGCATATAACCACAATTTTGGCGCTAAACCTTCAAGGTATTTATTACGATTAATCACCTGTGATTTTGCGATACTATGTCTAGCCCAGCTTCCCCCATCATTCCTCATATTTTGTAATAAAGGTAAAACGCGATCCATGGCTTTAGCAAATTTAGCATCAATAGTTTCTGCATTTTCAAACTCGAGCCATAATTGCTTATAATGTTGAAACTGTTTATCTGGTAATAATCCAAAAATACGCGTTGCTGCCACTATTTCTTTTTCTTCTTGTTCGGCAAGATCTTTCTGATCTGAAAAAGCGAACATATCACCGGCATCAATTTCAACAATATCATGAATAAGTAACATACTTATGACACGTGCAATATCAACTTTTTCAACGGCATACTGATGAAGAATTTGAGCAGTTAAGGTTATATGCCAACTATGCTCTGCACTGTTCTCAAATCTATTATCATCTGATTTAACAAGTGCTTGTCGATAAACGCTTTTAAGTCTATCCAATTCCATGACAAAATCTAATTGTTTGTTTAACGCTTCCATAATTATCCAAAATAATAATCTAAAAAATATTAATTTAGCGATATAAACACATTAAAAGGGGTTTATATCGTCTGCTAAAATCTAAAATAAAGCTCCCGTAATATTTATACAATACATCAACAAGCAGTTAATTCGTTACATAATTATCAAGCCAGCATTCAAAAGGTAATTTTAAGTTTTCTTTATAGTCATTTTTTAAAAACTTATTGAGTAATTCGAAAGATAATAATATTTATTCATTAAATTCATATCCTTGTAGAAGATACTAAGTTATTAAGATCATTTCAACTGCTGTTAGCCCCGGGTAGTTTACTTTCCTTTGTGGCTTTAATCGGTATTGCTATTGATAGCGGCGAGATGATTTGATTGTGTTTTGCGGTTTATAGTTGGGTATATCTTGCTGGGTGATCGCTTCATAACCTGGGATTGACAAAGTAACCAACATGTAAAAACGTAATTCAAACACGTCGTTTTATTAAGATTGTGTAAATATTAAAATGTCAAAGACCTATATGATATCTGGTTTAGTATCTATTAAAAGCTATCACTATCAGCAAGTAAGAATGTATTATCATCATTACGTGATCTCATGGTGGCAAGTCTCGCTCTTATACCGCCTAGCATTTGACCAAACTGCTGTTCCTTATTCATTTCCCCTAAAATTGGCTCTATATCAGCTTGCCACGCTTTTATCCAACCAGCATCTATTGCCGCCTGAAGATACTGATAAGTTTCACTACTTTTACTTTGAAGCGCCTGAATTAAGGCCATATTATAATAATAAGATGGATTGTTAGATTTCTTAGCTTTGCTGTTATCCAAAGACTGAGTAAAGCCATCAATAATAATTGACGCCTGTGATGATTTTTCAATTTGCAAATAGGCATAAGCTAAATGAACTGCAGCCTGCCCTTCATGAAGGTAATAAAAATAGTCATTGTTTATTGAGTCCTTGCTCCGAAGCTTTTCAAATGCGCTAATTGCCTGTGAATACTCACCTTGATAAAAAGCAATTTCACCATCAATATAGTTTTTAACTTCCATTTTTTCATCGGTGAATTCAAAACTTTTTAAATGTAAAAGTGCTTCGGTCATGTTTCCTTGAGAGATAAAAAAACGTACTCTCATAAAACTCATATCTTCGGCTAAGAATTGAGATTCTTGTTTATTTGCATAATCAAACCAATATTGAGTCTGCTCTACTTCTCCCATATCCATATTGGCAATCAACAAACCTTTAATTGCACTTTTATTTACAGGATCCACATCAAGTGCTCTTTTGTACATGTTAATAGATTCATCAAGTCTCCCGCGTGTCGCTAAAATGCCACCCACTAAATTATAAGCACCAGGGTAATAGGGATCATTACTAATAATTTTAGAGAATATATCCATTGCTTTCACTTCGGAGCCTGACTGGTAATAACTCCACGCAACATTATAGGCGGCAACAGGCGATTTTGGATCTAAGACATAGGCTTTCTCAAAGAGTGTATGAGCACCAATAAAGTCACCCCGTCCTTGCAACAAGGAGCCATACCACATATAAGTCATTGCATAGTTAGGGTTAATGTTTATCGATTTTTTGAATGACGCTTCAGCTTTATCCTTGTCACTTTGAGACAATAATAACCCTTGTGTTGCAAATGCCGCGCCTAGATTAGGACTCAACTTAAGGGCAGTATCAAGGGCTTCTTTAGCGGCTTTATTGGCCTCTTTTTTGGGGAGATTACCATACAGTGCAAGCAAAATATTAGCATCAGCTATGCCAACAAATGCTCGGGCGTATTGTCCATCAAATTTTACTGCATCACTATAATGCTGTAACGCACTATTAATGGATGGTGCGGTTCTGTGAGCTAATTCTTTTTGCCCTTTACCAAAAGCAACCATTGCATCGACATTATTGGTTTCGGCAATAAATTTGATAGAAGATTTTTTGCCAAGTAGCGTGACGGTCATTTTGTCTACGACCGCCCTAGCGATATCGTCTTGTATTTGAAATATATCTCGATATTCTCGATCATAAGTTTCGGACCAAAGGTGCTCCCCCGTACTCACCTTTATTAACTGAGCGGTCACTCGAATTTTATTGGTGGTGTCGTTTTTTCGAATACTCCCTTCAAGAATGGTATCAACCCCTAACTCGGTCCCTATTTCTACAATAGTTTTATTTGAAACACCCTTATAAGCAAAAGAAGATGTTCGAGCTGCAACTTGTAAATCAGGAATTTTAGCCAATAAATTTAATAACTCTTCCACCATACCATCGGCAAAAAACTCATCATCAGCATCGTTGCTAAAAGGAACAAAAGGTAGAATCGCGATAGACTCTTTTTTTCCATGGGATAAAGATTGTTGAGCAAGCACTTGCTGACCAACATCAAGCGCTTTTGTTTTTTGTGGTGCTTGTCCTTCTAACCAAAGTTGGCAGGCTAAAGTAACAACGACAACCAATGCTAAAGAACCAGCGACAGACAATGTAGTGTTGATATTTACTTGTGGCGTACTATCTTCTTCCCCTTCACTATTAACTCTTACAATTCCTTTGGAAGTAAAATTATATAACCAGGCAAAAATCAAAGAGACAGGGAAGCCAACAAGAAAGACTTGCAATAATATCGTCATCACAGAATCTGGTAGCCCTAAAGCGGGTACAGCTAAATCGGCTATTTGAATCAATGGCCAAGCAGATACCGCATATATAGTGGCAACCTTAAAGACTTGTCGCTGTCTTAATTGAGCTAAGAACGTATCCAAATGTTCTCTCCAAAGTTTAGTAAAATGCTAATTTATTCATCATCACTATTATAGATAGTAACTGAGCCCGTAACGGTATTGATGCTTAACTTTCCTGATCCATCGCCAGAAATAAAATTCAGTGTTCTTTTGTGTAAATTGCCATCAACGGCTAAATCATCGGTAAGTAAGTTAGTAATTTCTCCACCAAATTGACTCATCATTTCACACTCGGCATTAAGCTTACTGTTTGCCATATACACAATTTCGCCACTAACACTCGTCAATTTCAATTCAGCTTCTTCTTTAACTTGACCAGTGATTTGCGTATCACCTGAAATATTTTTAATGGATAATTTTTTTAAACCACTAATATCTGCAGTGATGTCTCCGGCCATAGATTTAAGATATGCTTCTTCAAAATCACCAGAGAAGTCAATATCACCGCTAACAGATTCTATTTTTATTAAGCCTGATGAATAATCTACTTTGATATTACCACTGACTACAGAAAGTTTAATTTTTCCATGCGACTGGCTTAGCTTTAAGTCTCCATTGATGGACTTCCCTTCAATATATGTATTCAACTTACTAATAAGAAAAGAAGTATCAATACCTTTGAAGTGCAATGAGGCTTGCTGGGGTATAAAAATTTTGAGGATACTGGCATCGCCCCAACTTTGTTGTTTTACGTTATGAATTTTAATTAAAGTTTTGTCTTTTTTCGTTTTGAACGTTAGGCTTTTAGCCGTATCTTCTAGTTCACCTTGAACCATAACTTCTTGCTTATTCCATCCTTGTATATTGACAAGACCCCGAGGTATTTCGACAAAAACCTTACCGTCAGCATTAACTGATAATGTTTGATTAATTTTTTCCCCAGCCAAACAATTACCTGTAAAAGTAAGAATTAACATCAAGCTAAATTTACTAAGAATTTTATTCAAAAAGAGAGACCCCATTTACCAAAAAAAAATTTATAACTTTCATACTATAAGGAAGTATACATAAATTTTAAAAAATGATTTTTATTAAATCGTTAGATGATGTTACAAAGAATATTAACCACTAGAGAGTAAGAAGAGCTAAGGACTTTACCTAAAGATCAAACGTTTCAATCTCTATGATTCTTATTTTTTAGTTTATGTCATGATGGGATTAAACTAACAGATATTTATAATTTTAGTACAACGAAGGTTTAACTCATATTCACCTGTAACCTTTTGTATAAATAAATAAATTAATTTAGCAATCTTCATAATACCATTAACACAGTTGTCAAAATTTTATCAATTACTTGCTGTTTAATTAATAACTGTTTCATGTCGAATAAGTGAATTCATCAACTCACTGTAAAGGAAATAATATTATAACAATTAAAAGTGTTAAGGGACTCGATAACGTCTGCTCATGATAAAATCATAAACTCCCGTCAAAAAATGTTCAAAGCCAGATAAACCAAGGATACGATAGAGTTACTTAACGGTGTGAGTAGAAAAGCGATTAAGAAAGTGAAGTCTTATTCATTGATAATAAAAGAGGAAAGTCTTTTCTCTAGCGATAATACAATAATAAAATGGACGATGTCCATTAGAAATTAAAAACGGCCTGGACTCGATTTATGATTAAATTCGAAGACCGTTTAATTTTTTAATCACTTCCATCAATTAGTTGAGGGTTATTTTTCCACGTAACCAACCAATCTAAGAGATTGTTTGCAGGCATCGGTTTTGCGATACCATAACCTTGTGCAACATAACTGTTCATGGACAGTAAAACGTCTCCATGCTCGGGAGTTTCTACACCTTCGGCAATCACTTTAAGGCCAAATACTTTTGCTAATTCAATAATACCTTGAATAATGGCTTGATCACTCGGATTTGATAGCATGTTCCTAACGAATGATTGATCTATTTTTAAAGTATCCACGGGCAAACGTTTTAAATAGGTTAATGATGAATAACCTGTACCAAAGTCATCAATTGAAAAACTGACACCTAGGTGGTTACATTCTTTGATTACTTTTGACACTAAATTAATGTCTGTCAGTGAACTTGTTTCTAAAATTTCAAACTCAATGCTTCCGGGTTTAATGTCACTATATTTACATAGCATTTCCTTCAATTCACTCACAAAATCATTATGTTGCAAATGCAAAGGGCTGATATTAACACTAATAGGAATGTCATATCCCAAAGATAACCAATATTGATATTGTTTTAAAGCACTATCGATGACCCATTTTCCTATTTCAATATCTAATACATGATGTTGAACCACAGGTAAAAAAATAGCAGGGCCAAGTACTCCTTTTCCTGGATGATTCCAACGAATAAGCGCTTCTACACCAACTACTTTATTGGTTCTAAGATCTACTTTTGGTTGATAATAGAGTAAAAATTCATCATCCGTAATTGCTTGTTCTATCCTTTGTAACTCTTCATTGTATTGTATTACTGCTTCATCTTTTTCTATATCAAAAATATGTCTACAGTTTTTTCCTTGTTGCTTAGCTATATACATAGCTTGGTCTGCATGTCTTATTAACTTGTCTGGATTTGCATCATCTAAAGGATAATATGTAACGCCGATACTGGCAGAGATTTTCAATAACTTTTTTTCAATCACAAGCGTAGAAGAAACCGACTTAAGCATACGAGATACGATAGAATCACTTTCTAAAGGGGAAGCAAGATTGCCAATTATCGCAACAAATTCGTCTCCTCCGATACGAGATAATGTATCCTCATCTCGCAGTAAACTATTTAATTGATTTCCAACTTTTTTCAGTAGTTCATCACCAACATTGTGCCCATGAGTATCATTAACGTATTTAAACCCATCTAAATCTATAAACGCTATTGCTACATACGTGCCGTTATTTAAGCTTTTAGTGAGTGCCTGCTGAAGCCTGTCAGCCAATAAATTTCTGTTAGGTAATCCTGTTAATGGGTCATAATTTGCAGATAGTATTAATTCAGCATTCGCGTATTGTAAATCTTTATTAGTTTGCTCTAATTCTCTCTGGTTATTTTTTCTATCACTAATGTTTTGAAAGATACCGTCTAGACGAGTAGGTATGCCTTTATCGAATGTTACAGTACATGTCGTTCTTACATCTATTTTTCGACCTTTACTAGTATAGGTTTGTAACTCAAGATCATAACCAATTCCATTGTTAATCGCTTTGTCTAAAGCTTCAGAAATAATCTGTTTAGACACCGGTAAAAAACTGTCTATCGCTGCAGCTACTGTTGGATTAAATTCTTCTGCCGATGTTTCATATATTCGGTAAGTTTCTGCTGTCCAGAAAACGGCACCTGTATTTAAGTCTAATGTCCATCCTCCTAAATTTGCATGCCGCTGTGATTCATTTAGCAACTGAGTAGACACAACTACCTGCGCTTCGTTATATTTTCGTGCAGAAATATCTTGGTGAGAACCCAACATGCGCTTTGGATTACCTTCACTATCTCTTTCAACTAATTTACCCGAAGCCAATACCCACACATAGTGACCTAATTTATGTTTCATTCGAGCTTCAAGCTCGTAATAATCAAGCTCATTATTAAAATGTTTTTCGAGTAAAACTTCGGCTTTTATTAAATCATCGGGATGGAGGTTACTAGACCAAGTGTTAAATTGAAT
>Ga0115005_10001291_pt1 | contig 19775 bp, 15 predicted proteins | sample ArcOceMetagenome_FD_87163 | JGI IMG/M metagenome (GOLD analysis project Ga0115005, IMG submission 87163) | Marine eukaryotic phytoplankton communities from Arctic Ocean - Arctic Ocean - Greenland ARC118M Metagenome | ecosystem: Environmental > Aquatic > Marine > Oceanic | place: Arctic Ocean... | reverse complement strand
GAGAAACACAGTTCGAAAGTATGCGGGAACCAGTGCAGTCTACGGTAGATGCATTCGATCGACAGCAATGTCCACAAATGTGAACAAAGTTGTTTGGTGGGAAATTAAAGACAGTCAAAATGATGTGGACAATAATTAAACACTAAAATAGATGACAACCAAAAGAAGCTCTCAGCGCCCATCAGGGTGGCGAAGCTGCATTTGCCAAAACGGCAACAGTCTTTGCAGCAGAGAGCATTTCCCAATGGGAATGAGGTAAATACACACACACACACCGTACAGTAACTAAAATGCAAAGAATCGATTAAAGTAAATAATGCTTTAAATTATTAAAGTTTGAGAGCGGAATGGGCGTAGTATCGATGGATTATTTGTCGTTGTTCGTGTGTTGTGTGTGTGCGGCGAGTGTGTCTGAACTACTCCTAACTCCGAACAATCTCAAATCGGTCCTCCGTTTTCCGGCCGAATTATCAAAAATACTGGTTCTACAAAACGGTTCTACAAAACAAATCAAATATCTATTTTATTAGTTATTAGTTGCCAATCACAAACGGCTTTGATCGCAGATTACTAATGCGTTCTCCCGACTATTAGATAACCAATCTACACTCATATCCTTCCATTACTATGTGTGTAGCGATTACTAGTAGCCGCTTGCGTCATACTTTTGCTTCTACAGTGTATATCCGTCTACTGCCATTATGTAATGGTAATATCGAACTCTCATTCACAAAATGACTCCTCTTAGTTTTTTATTGTGGTCGCTGTAATCAGAAATCAAATTTCTAGATAACAGCTCTACTTCCAACAGTACGACTCGATGGCCGAGCGGTCTAAGGCGCAACGTTAAGGCCGTTGTTTTCATTAGCGTGGGTTCAAATCCCACTCGAGTCAGTCTTTTGCTTTTGCGATGTATATCCCTCTACTACCTATCGCACAGTGTGTACCGGTAGTATCACCATATGTACCATTTTTTAATTTGCGAGGAAGTCAGATGCCTCTACTGCAGTTGATCAGATTTTTCACATGTTTAGAATTTTTCTATGACAGTGCAAGTTTGAAATTTATGAAGATTTTTGTGAGTTCAAAAAAGTTGGGCATATTTTGCCGTTAAAATATAGTTTCAAGTTTGAAGTTGTAATAAATAATGATTGATGACTGACATGACGAACAAATCAACACGTACTCGCCCTGTGTACGAAAAGAAGAATGAATAATAGTGTGTCAATTACATATCGATACAGTACATATGTACCAGCCAGTATTCTGATTAAAACAATCAAATCCCCGCCCATACTTTTTAACATTGTCAGCGCACAAATCCCAATCATAATGAAGACATCAGCACTACTATTGTTATTGCCAATCACAGCAAAGGCGTTTGCACCAAATGCGCAGCCGACAATTGTGACAAGTCTCTCTGGGTCGTCATCATCCCCTGACACAGAAATCATCTCCAGAAGAAATGCAATGGGGGGAATCGCAACAATATTTCTCTCAACCATTGCCACAACAAATGTAAATGCACTAGACATGGATGCATTTATGAACGCCGAACTCGCATCAGATCTCAAAAATTGTGACCCGAAGAAGGATCCTAAGTGCGTTCCCAAGTTAACCGAAGACGAGGCACTTTGCAAATATGGACAAGGTGGGAAAGCAAGGGGAGCGGCATGCCAGAGGATTAGAGATCAAGGAAAGGAAGTTCCAAAAGCTGCCCCTGGAGGTAAAAGTTTGGGAGGTGCTTATGCTATGTAAAAGAGAGGAATCGAAGTTTTTGTCTGAATGTGATTTATGGCGTACTTGACATGTTCTTTACTTCGCTCTGTACATCTGAACTAAAATTCAAATTGAATGAATCTGGGAAAATACACTACACGAAGCAAGAAAGTACATGCAGTATTACTGTACTTTCAACTATTGAGAAAAAGAATCACAAGAAATCTTTCACATCGTGTAAACTACTAGCATACGATAATCTATATATATCATAGAAACACTACGAGGAGTAGTCTACTCGTACCTGCTAAACTCGTAGGTCTTTCTATTCTGCTTTGTATGAATAAGAGGTTCATCAGTTCATCACATCAAAAATAAGAATGCTAATGAAAAAACACTACAAGCATTCACCAAGCGTTTGTACTTTACACAGGAGATAGAGCCGTAGGCCCCTGATCCTTTTTCTCTCCTAACTCCTAATTTGAAATTATCTTTCAAAATTATGCATTCATCACAAAAAGTCTGCTTATTATCTCCGCACAGAGCCCCACATTAACTTTCTCTCTGATCGTGAGGGGTTGCGCACCTTCAGAAAACTTTTTCTGTGGAGAAAAAATCGGAACAAAACTATTTTCTGCCGCAGCTTGCTTGCAAGAGGAAAATATCAAGGAATTGTGATTAGATTTTCTCAACGGCAACCGTAACATTCCTGCATATTGGAATAAACAAAGCCGCACTAATTCTGTTTCAGAGCCCAAAGTATTCCGCCGCCCCCTTTTGAAATGACCGTTGGTTGTCTCACTCATTCTTCCTCGGGATCTGGAGTTGCTTTGTTTCGTAACGCGCATGATTATCAAAGTAAACACAAATGTTGGAATAATGGTATTGTCATACAATCGCATCATACACAAGAAACAGGTCTAATTCCTCCACCGCTCACGTTGTCTTCCCTAGCGTCTTTTAATTTATGGCTCCTATAAAAGCTAGTAAAAAAGAGCGCAATGTGCCTATTTCACAAACATTCTGACATCCATGTATCCTCCACCGAATTCATTCTTTTCCACCCAAGCTATTCTTCTCAAACGTGTGCTATTTTGTTTTCACACACCATACCAAGTTAGAATCCTTCGTGCTTATCCTTATTAGACCAATCAGGATGAAGTTGCCCCACATCATTCTTCACGACAACTTTATAATATTTTTCGTTAACCTCCTTACAATTGTCATAATGATTAACACCCTCTCGGCGATAGCATTCAATAACATCCGTACGCAGAAGGCGGACGGTTTCGTATGCTACCTGGCGTTCTCTCGCGCGTTGTTCTGCGGAAAGGAGGAATCCTACTGGGTCTTGTGCTCTTCCACGCTGTTACAAAGTGAAACGATTGGTTATGAGTATCTATATAAGTTGTTGGTTGATCGGAGAGTTTTTCCGATTGAACTTCTTAGTTCCTTCATCACAGAGACAGAGTGAAGGGTGTCGATTCAACGCTGCTGGCTGATTTTGTACTTACCTCTGATCCACGCTCGCTGTGTGGATAGGCTGGGAGCGAAACCTCCGATGTCTTGGGCTTATCGTACATTGATGTCATGATGAATGAGTCGCAGCAGTTTATTGTCTGGTTTAATGAGTTCGAAACACTGTCAAGTAGTTGATTGTTGCTCTTTCAGTACTAACTACTAACTGTTGCATGCTCGCTGACTGAGCTCCTCTCGTATTGTTTGTTGTTGTTGCTTTGCATTTTGTCGACGCTGGGCACGGGAGACGATCAGACCGTCGAAAGACTAGACAAAGAAGTAATTTATAATTTGGAAACGAGATTGATCAGATATCAATTGACACCGTGGCCGAGCGGTTAAGGCGACCGACTAGAAATCGATTGGGTTTATCCCGCGTAGGTTCGAGTCCTGCCGGTGTCGCACACCTTTTGATCTCCTGGGTTTCCGATTCTTTTTAAACGTAAAAAAGAGATTGATTGAATTATTACTCTCGTATGTACAGAGGGTCACGTACCAAAGAGAAATAGAGCCATCATGCAGAACTGCCTGAGTGCCTGAGATAAGAATAATTTAGAGCGAGAGAAATCCTCCTCAACGACTCCATTTACTCTTTTGTTGAATGTACACAAAATTTTGATCTTTTTTAACGACACGTAAGTAATTGCGCAGATCGGCAGCAAGCCACAGCTTGGATGCAAGAGTAAGGATTCTGTATTTTTCGAGAATATGAACCCTGTAGTCATCCTTTTCGGCAATAATAGCACGTAACAGAGGTATCTATAAAACATTTTTAGTTTACGGTTGTGAGAATTTCCCGTTTGCGTTGACTCCTCTCTGATTTACCCCCAGAGGATGCTGTCACGCTTTTATCAAGATTGTCATTGTTTTCTTTCTCATCAAATTCAAACTCATCACCACTCCCATCAATATCGCCTTTCTCGGGTTCACTGTCCTCGTCTCCCGACAAAGATTCTTCTTCAGATCCACTGTTCTCGTCTCCCGACAAAGAATCTTCTTCGCCAGAATCTTCACCATCAGACTCATCAGAGTATACTTGAGTTTGCGAGCGCAAACTGCGCTTTGTTGCCTGCCGTTTTGCGCGTTCGGCCTTCTTGTCTGCTTCTACATTTTCTACACCCATCTCCGACTGCTTTTTTAGCTTCTCTTCCCATTCCTCTACGTATTGCTTCAATTCCGGTTTCGCAAACTTTTTTGTTTTGCTCACTATCGACATGAAGTGCTTCAACACATCCTCATCAAAAAGAGTATCTTTGTACAAGTTAAAGTTGTCATTGAGAATCTTGATACATTTCTCATTAGATTTCACATTGGCGAGGCAGAATGATATATTCGCTTTCTGAGAAATAGATGTACATTTTGGAAACCGCTGGCAGAGCTTCTCAACGATCATTTCGGCCTGTCTCTCCTTTCTGATAAAATTTAGAAGGAATGCCATGATGGCTCGGAAATCATCGTTTTTCACAGTCGGCATGCTGCTCAATCGACTAACGATTTCCGGTAACAAGTTGTAAATAGGATTGTTGCTTCTCTTGCTGAGTTCATGGAACAAAAGCCGGGCCATATCTCTGATACGAATCTCACTGTCCCGGAGACAAAGCGCTATTTCACATACCTGCCCCTTCACCTTTACCATATCGTTCAAAATGAGATGTGTGAGCACCATCAAGGTGTGCAAGCGTACACGAGTGGAATTATCTCGCAAACAAGCATAGATTCGAGAAGTGTAAGGTTCAACTTCATTCGGAAAGCGGAAGGCCAAATCTCCGAGAGCAATCACCGTATTAGCGCGTAATGTGATGTCCCTATCTGGTGCATTCGCCAATGTGATAAAAAGCAGAGGCAAATGCTTCTCACAAAAGGACTTTGATATACTCATGAACTTGCACAACGCTAGAACCGAGCTTTGTTTCAGAATCTTTGATGAAAATTGCCCACTTTCATTTGCGACAATTTGGATGGCGAGAGGTGTGTAGAGATCAATCAAACCCCTTCCTACGATTTCCTTTTCAGCAATTTCGGCAACCTTATTTTCTGTCTCTGCCTCAGCTGCCTGGGCAAGGCCAAGCTCAGCTTCAATACCACCACCCTCATCATCTGCTTCAGCTTTAGCTCTGTCGGCCTGCTCTTGTTTCGACACAGTTCTTGCCGCATTTGCACCACGTACAGCACCACTGAGAGATTCAGTATATACTAATAATTTCAGAGAAATATGTCCAACAACGAAGAAGAATCTCGAAAGACGGAGCGAGTGACAATAATGTTCTGTTTTTCCATTCCCATATCCAAATGTTGTCACCTGCATTCCGATGATTATAAGTTTTGCCACTTGTTCTGGTGCAGGGCATATTGCAAAAATTGCATTGATAGACTCTTCTGCAGCTCCAAACCAGGCTCGGGTATCGTCTTCGTTTTCATCATCACACCAATCGCCTTGGATTACAATTGACAGCCTCTCTACAATCTGCTCTAAAACAAGAAATTTTGCAGATGATAGGTCAGGTTTCACCCTAGACACACGTTGAAGTGCATAAGCTGCCGATTTCGCTGTTGCCCAATCTCTATGCTCCTCAGTATATTCGCCTAAGCCCGCTTGAAGTAAATGACGTAGTCTACTTGCGCTATCAACAATTCCTGCATCTGCAGTTGCTCCCATAGAAAGGATCATCATTGCAACAGATCTCGGCTTTCCAGGCGCCTTAGCTGCAATGGACCACAGGATGAGGAACACTTCTGAAGGTATAATTTCATCCTTCACTAAAATAGAAAGAGCTTCTTCAATGGAAGCAAGCTCGCTGACATTGGCTTTGCCCACAAGTCGAATGAGATTATCCACAATTTGCTTCGGAGGCAATTTTTCCTTTCCGTTTGTTCCGCAAATAAAGACGTCGATGAATGCAGTCATGACTTCATCCTTGACACTCTTTTCTTCAGACCACATCAATGCAAGGGCTTGCTTGATTCCAGTAACTGCACATGGCAGCTGGAAGTGACGTGCTCTCACGAAGAATCTCAGAGCTTCTGTTACATCACTCTTGTTGGAAGACATAAGCATACCTTCAAAAGCTTCATTGGAGCACTCAAAAACGTTAATGAAATCAATCGCCGACTTGAGAAACTTGAAGATTCTAACATTCTTGAGAAGTTGCGCATTTGAATTGTCATCGTCATCAGTAGGGATCGAATCGCACTCGGCTAAAGTTGCTCTGATTGCTGCATCTTCAATTTCCTGCTTCTCACTTTCATTTTCTTCATCCAATGCATCAATCGACTCCTCCATCGCTTCCTTTAAACTTGTGGGCATATTGTCCAAAAGAAATTGTCTTACTTCCAACATCTTTCTCTCGTAGGGTGCCGGACTCAACGAGTCAGTGAACGGGTTATTCTCCAAGACCAGCGTTAAGACCTGCAATAATGACAAGCAATTTTTGAGATATCAGAGAACAATGGTCTTATCACAGTCCCATTTCAAACCAAAGTTTTAAAGGATTACTCACCTGCATGGCACTTCGACGAACCATAACTGTTTTATCCTGAAGCCGATCGATAGCCAATTGAGTCACAGGAATCAATTTATCCACAGGTAATGATTGAGCTCGGATCAAAGTCGCCCACGTTTTCATTACGGCCACACGAGTGTACGAACTAACATCATACACATGTTCAAGAAGAATGTCATAAAGAGACGCCTTCACATCACTGAGTTTCTTTGCCTTTGATACATCACCTACTCCAATAAGGTCTGAATCACCCGTGCCTTCATCAACTTCTTTCTCTGTACCATCGCCATCATCACATCGGATTAGAAGGTGTCCAATGGTCACAACAATTGCAGATCTTAAATTGTAAGGTTCTGATCGCAAATGTGGAAGCACAAGAGAGATATGCTCAAGAACAAGTTGTGGCTTCTTCTCTGCAAGCTCATTCAAAAAGGGAGCTACATTACGAATTCCACTCGCCTTTCCACTCGTATCGGATATAGAAGCAGTACTCGCATCCAACCTTCCAATCTCACGAAGCAACACTACTGCTAGTTTGTTCTGAGGTTCTTCATTTACCAAACAACACAATTCCGCAACAAGTGGAGCCATATGCTCATATGAATGCAACATATCGACCAAGGCAGAAACCACCGTGTTCAAATTCCGATCTGTAGAATCAACCGTCGAAGCAATCATCTGCATGGCCTTATCCGCCGACGCTAACTTCCGTGCAATAGCACCAGAGGAATTCTCAAGCATCTGATATGCAATACGGCACGGAAGTGAAATAACATTCTCATCTGGTACGCCTCTCTTCCAAAGATTTGATTTATGCTCGGCCATTGCGTTTGCTGCTGTGAGCATCGCAGATGCGCAGAGTTCCCTGTTTTCTTGTGTGCGTTGAATTACTGCCTGTCGCTCCTTTTCTTGTGATTTATTCTTCCCCCTCCCGGAAGAAGTATTGCCGAGTGATTTGTCCGCCTTGATCTCAGACTCCATAAAGATCATGACAGTGTACAGCATATATAGTTGGCAAGCAAGGGCATCACTGAATGATTGGGGGACAACATAGATGCTCATTGCCAAAGTATTATCAATACTTTTGTCTTGATTAATATTCTTTGTAGAGGCAAGTATGGAGCTCAAACTGCAGACCGCTTGACATATTATATTGATGACTCTCTTCCTTGTTGCCATGGATAGAGAAGCTGATTTTCTATTGTAGATGAGAGAATATAAACTTTAGTAAACAAGTTGTTGGATTTTCAAGTATTCTCTCCACCAGTCAAGACAGCCGCACTTTTCGGCACTGTCAGAAATATCACAAACCTTACCTTACGAGGGTGTAAAGTGCTTGGACTCTATCTTCACTGTTCCACTCTTCTTCGGTATCCATTCCACTTGTTTCAAACATTTCAATTCCTGCACTGTTGAGAGTTCGATTACCACGTTCTAGAAACAGAACGAGCCGATCAAACGAATCAGCCCTTGTGGCTTCATCATCATCGGCGAAACCGAGCGGGTAGGGTAGGAGGTCGTAGGGTTCATGCTCGAGGTCTTGTAATGACGATGGGATTGGGAATTTCGACGTCATGGTTTTTGATTTGATAATAATCCTTTGACCGAATTGCAGATTTCTTTCGAATGATTCCTAACGTCAACTACTTTGTTACTTCAATAATATTGGTTGCAAGGGAAACTGATGAATAATTGATTGACCTTCAAGGGTGGTTTGGCGTAAGTTCAGTTTACTTGAACCGGCAAAGGACTCACTCGACTTGTTTGAGGCTAACAACTTCCTAACAAATCGTTGAGGACAGAAAAACCGTTGGGATTGGATTTATATTTGAATTTTGGTGCCAGCGTATGTCTGTCCTCGGCATCTGAGCAAAATAGCCACAAATAGCCACACTCAAAGATCTCAGAAAAAAACACTCCTTTTTTTCCGCGGCTCACTTTCTTGGATCTTGGAGTAAAATGGACAAGAACTAAATATTTGTTGACGACTGACTACTTACTCGGAACATGAGAACATTCCCCAGCATTGGGATCATTCTAGCAGAACGGAGTAAGTAACACGGAAGAGGAACGGCATATCAACCCTTTGATCATCGCTCTTTTGGAAAGAACACCATTTTCATCTCAGATTCAAGCGAATCTCACACTCAACCACTCTACTAAAACAATATATTGGCAACAGAAAAGATCACCCACCCCCTGAACAAAATAAAATAGAGCGTTTCCTTTTCTTTTTGTACACTGAGTAATTACAAAATTACTTCAAACTGTACACACTCACTATACTGTATCCAAACCATATTCTATTAGCTATGACTTCTTCTTGTTACGCTGGTGTTAGTGGTAGTGATCATGCTGTGTTCATTTGAGCACGTATTGTTGTTGATGCGCATTTCGTAAAACAGAAAACCCTGTCAAATGGAATAGAATAATAATACTACCACCATGACAGTCACAAATGATTAATTTTGCCTACGTGTCCCTGGATGGAGTGAACTTCACATTATGCTTTGACCCGAGATAGGTACCAGCAGCGTCATATACCTGTGTTATTTTTAAACAAATAGTAAAGATCGATGAGAAGAGTTCAAATCTTCATTTCAGCATGGTATTAAAATACCTTCTTGCTTTATCCTCACCTTGCCATCGACAGCAGCATACGCATCTTTCTCATCCTGAAATTAGAAAGAAATAATATAATATAACAGTAACTTAGTATCATGTCGACGAAGGTTTGCATCATAGTATAAATCATCATGGCAAATCAAACTAGATCTTGGACACTACTCACCTGGGGACAGGCAAGAATACATAGTCCAGGAATGCAAAAGCAGAGACATCCAAGACACGCAAACATCTGGGTTTTCGACCCAATGTAATGGACACTTCCCCATGTTCCTCCTTCAGCAGCGCCAGGTGGTGGGTTGGTGGAGCTTTTGTTCATGGTGGTATCAGCGGTAGCGGTAACAGGAGTAGAATATCGCGTTTTGCTTGAGCAGAAATCGAAATTTTGAGAAGAAGATTTCGAGATTTCAGATTGTGTTTTGCTTTCTTGTTTTCGTTTTTCAGGTGAACCTATCAATACATTTATGGAATTTGGGTTCATCCTACAGTGGGGTTATTACGTAGACCCCCTACAGAGGGGTGCTTTCTTTCTTTCTTCTTTTTTCTAATGTTTCAGCGGCTTGAGATTTCAATATTCAATAGAAATAAAATAAGAAAGGGAAGCGGAGAAAGAAGGAAGAAGAAATGAACAGAAATTATTTTTGAACAAGAAACTTCTTGAAACACACCTGACACCTGTTGGATCTTTCACCTTCGTACTGTATGTACGAGTAGTATGTACATAGACGATGCTGACTGTGTCTGGAATCTATTCATTGTGATACTGCTTATACCTACGTACACGAAGTTTCACTATCCATTTCACATCTTGTTCAAAGTTGCTATCACGCCCTGATTGAAACAGTGTGTGCATTTTGCGAAGGTTAAAATTTGAAAGGATACCCAAGAGAAATATGAAGCTCAAAATCCTCGCACCTATTTCCATACTTATCACACTAGCTTCGTCGTCTCAAGCATCGAGTGCACCCAACAAGAAGGCCTTCGTGCCTCAAAAGAAATCTTCTACCGATTCACATGTTTCTCTTGAATCTGGACATCAAGTTTCTCTCTCGGACGATCTCAACGCAATTGTCGATAAAGCTTTGATTGATGATATCGAGATGCTCTCAGCTATGCTCTCCACTATTGTTAAAAGGGAGAACCCGAGAGTTTACGATTTGTATACGCAACTGCGTAAATATGGCATTGATCGCGCTGCAGACCCAAATAATACGGAGGCATTTGAAAAGATGAAAAAGTTAAGTTTTGATATCAGTCCCCATGATGCTCTTGGAGTGATGCGTGTCTTTTCTGTAGCTCTTAATCTTGTGAATGCAGCAGAGGTGCATCATGTAATGCGTTTCATGAGACACACCGAATTGGAGGCAAGCAAGAACAGCCAGAACATTGGTCCTCTGCCCATGGTCGAGGATAGTGCAAGGGGAACATTTGATTTAATTTTGGAGAACGAAGGAGGATCCAAGGAAGACATTTACAAAACACTACTTTCACAAAAGGTGGAGATTGTGATAACGGCACACCCGACCGAAGGTAAGTAGAATGTTGCTCTATAGTGCATTAAATTTCAGATATTCGTGATCTCACGTTTCTCTGATACGTGATAGTCAATCGAAGGACACTTTTACGAAAGTACCGACAAATCTCAGAAACTCTCAATACTCTAGACCGCAAAGATTTGCATCCATACGAGCGTGAAGTGGCTTTGCAAAGCATATTCAGAGATATCGCTGGAACATGGGGATCCGACGAGATTCGTAGGGAAAAGCCAACACCACAGGACGAAGCTGCTGGTGGGAATGCCGTGATCGAAACAGTCTTGTGGGATGCGGTTCCTAACTATTTACGTAAACTCAACGCACAAGTGGTTCAGTCTTTGGGAAAAAAATTGCCCATAGATGTTGTGCCAATCAAATTTGCATCATGGATTGGGGGCGACAGAGATGGAAACCCCAACGTCACACCTCAAGTGACAAAAGATGTTGTTTTATTTCAGAGGTTAAAAGCTGCAAAACTTTTCCTGAAAGATATGGACAAGTTATACAATGAACTCGCAATTTCATCGACGCACTCCACATTCTCTCCGGAAATGAACGAGCTAGCTGCATCGATAACAAAATCCCGGGACAATATGGAAAAATATCGTAGAGTTACAGGGCATTTGAGGCTTCGTTTGCTTAAAACAATTCGAGAGATTGAAAATTCCCTACAGAAAAATCCTACGTCTCTAACGGTTGTTGACCATTTATCATCCGAAGATTGGGACGACGTAGAAATCATCTCCAAGAAGGATGATTTGATGATACCTTTGAAGATTATGTATGATTCCTTGTGTGAGACTGGGTTCGCATCAGTGGCCGATGGAAGTTTGGTTGATACAATCCGTCGCTTGGCAGCGTTTGGTGTCAGCCTTGTTCCTCTGGACATCCGGGAAGAATCCACTAGGCATACGCTTGCCCTTGATGCGATCACGCAATACTTGGGAATCGGCTCGTATTCAAGCTGGAATGAAGATTCTAGATTAAGTTTTCTTCAGATGGAATTATCTAGCAGAAGACCTCTCATCAAATTGAGCGATTTAGAGGCCCACGGTGTTGACGAAAATGTCTTGACAACATTACGAACCTTTGAAACAATAGCTACGTTTGATCCAGAATCACTAGGAGCATACGTTATCAGTCAATCGAAAGCAGCTAGTGATGTATTGGCAGTCATGTTACTCCAGAAGCAATTTGGAATGACGCCATCAAATGGAAAGATGATGCGTGTTGTACCTCTATTCGAGACGCTCAATGATTTGACTAATGCACCTGATATTCTTCGAAGACTGTTCGAAACAGGCCAATATATGGGTGCTGCGAAAGGTGAAATGGAGGTTATGGTGGGATACAGCGACTCAGCCAAAGATGCTGGAAGGTAATTTCGAACTGCGTAGTGCGCATATGACTTTCTGACAAAGTTCCCCACACTCACGCTGATCTTGTTTAATGTGACACTTTATAGGCTTGCTGCATGCTGGGCTCAATATACTTCTCAAGAAAGGATGGTGCAAGTAGCCAATGAGTACAATATGAGTCTTACTTTTTTCCATGGTAAAGGTGGAACAGTTGGCAGAGGCGGGAATCCTGCTCTGTACAGGGCGGTCCTATCACATCCTCCAAACACAATCAATGGTAGGTTCAGAGTCACAGAACAGGTGAGTGAAGATCATCAGCATATTTCTACGAAGAATATAATTACGTGCACATTTTTTTCTGCATCCAGGAAATTCTAACCATTCTTCAAAACAGGGAGAAATGATCAGACAGAACTTTGGATCTCCTGACATTGCAGAACGAACTATGGATATTTATACTGCTGCCGTGTTGAGAGAACAATTTGTAAAACACGTTGAACCCACCAACAGCTGGAGGAAACACATGGAACGTATCTCAAATGTTTCATGCCAAGAATACCGTCAACTAGTGAGGGACGACCCTCGTTTCGTACCCTACTTTCGTCAAGCTACCCCTGAACTCGAATTGGGAATTTTGAACATTGGAAGTCGACCTGCAAAACGGAACCCAAAAGGTGAATTATTCAAATAGACATCTATTTTCATGTCATTATTTCTATGCGCTCCTCATTGACTTGGCTCACTTATTATTCAATATCCAGGTGGTATCGAGAGTCTTCGAGCCATCCCATGGACATTTGCGTGGGGACAAACAAGGTTGAATCTGAGTGCATGGTTGGGTGTGGGCAAAGGTTTAAACCCAAAGGTTGGTTATTCACACTTTCAAAATTGTTTTTGCGATTGCATATTTCATCAAATAGTAATTAATTCACATGTATCTTTCCACATATATAGAGTAAAGAAGATAAATCAGAGTTGAAAGAAATGTACCAGCAATGGCCATGGTTTAGGGAAATTATTGACTTAATTTCGATGATTTTAAGCAAAACAGATTACTCCATCAGTAAAAACTACGACGATCTTCTTGTTGATAAAACAGATGACTTGATTGCTTTGGGCAACGAGGTCCGTGAAAAGTTGGTAGAAACTCGTACGGCAGTGCTTGAAGTGTCAGGCTCGAAAGAATTCGCCGGGCCTCATATTGCTCTAACTCGAGCAACATCAAAACTTAGGAATCCGTTTGTAGACTCAATCAATTGCGTGCAAGCTGAACTTCTCAAAGAGTTCCGGCAGATGGGGGACGAGGAAAGTGAAATAAAAAAGATTAGAGAAGATGCTATAGTTGTGTCTATCAATGGTGTTGCTCAGGGCATGAAGAATAGTGGTTAGGATTTATTTAATGCGACCTAAAATTGTGTGTGAAGATCTCATTCTTGTGAGGAGTGTAAATGGTCGGCTTCTAAATTATCCAGAAAATTGTGTGTAAAAAGATGAACGTCATCAAAACCGTTAGTAAATGTATTTTGTGTTTGTAAAATAAAAGGTACTGTATGCCACAATCCTTCTTCACGTTTCGCTCGGAGGGCGCGCCGTCATCCGTCAGCCGTCATGTCAGCCAGCCAACCTCAATTCAATACCTCATGCATACTGCATACTACAAGCTACAAGTACCTGTACCGTACCGTACCGGGGTACTGTGCCATTATCCATTACATTGGTCAGCTTCTTCTCCTTAAGCATACTTGTATCTCCATCCACGCTACTTTGAACTTGTAGAGTGCAATACGCAAATACAGCACCCCACCACATAGCACATATTACACCAAAATGAGGACATTCCTTAATAACAAACTTTTGTTGGCACTGACACTCGCAGCTGTCACATCGCCAGCAGCTCGCGCTTGGACAACCTCTCCCATAACCCATAGATTTAAACCAAGCTTACTTCAGCTTAATGGAGACATCATACCCGAACCTATCGATACATCTCTACCCAGAGATGAGAGCATATGGAAAAAAGAGGGGGAAAGAATAATTTTGGAAGTTGTTGTCGAGAGAGGTGGGAAAGCCGAAGACGTTGATATCCAGTGGAAACCGGGTCAGATTATTGTCACATTAAGTGGTGATTCCTTTATTGCAGCCAAAGTCATCGAAGAAGAGGAGGATAAGTCTGGACTTGAATACGATGACAAAATTGATGAGAGTGCGGTGCAGGAATTTGAAAGCGAGTTTGAGGGAGGCGATGGTGACGATGGTGACGATGAGGATGAAAAAGAGGAGCTTGGAACCGACGTCGTGTCTATAGCTAGAGGAATCAATTTTGCACTGGGGGAAGAAGGTGATGGATCAATGGCACATAATATTGCCGTTCATCATTCAATTGAAGTGACTACACCTGGGGCAAGAGATGAATTGTATGGGATCATGTTCGAGAGTTACAAGGGGTTCCCTGTAATTGCGGAGATAATCGATCCTAAAAATAAGGACAAGGTAAAGATTGTCGAGGGAAAGCTAGTTGAGCGAAATGAAAAACAGACTGTGCTTAATCAGAAAGGACGCTTGCGGAAATTGAAAAATGAACAGGTGATCAGTTTGAAATTACCCAAGGCGAAGAGAGAAAAGGGTGCAAAGTAGTCTAAAAATCAATGAACAATCAATCGCACTTTAATCTCCCCAGTAGACTTCACAACATACAGCAATGCTGTGTTAAATGTACACATTAAGTCAACTTAACTCTCTAGTGTTTAGAAGTTATTAAAGTACTACACGTATGCTAGTGTAAGGTAGGTAGGTGTCGTCATGGAACTGCATAGTGCAATTTTGTTCTCAGACATCTCTCTTTTTCTCAGTTTCTTTGCTGGCTTTACGTCATAATCTACTACTTTGATTTCATACCTCAACAACTTCCCACTTTGTAGTCTGATTTTTTGGGGGGTTCTTTCAGCGTCTGCATTATCCTTGAAATTCTTGATGATCACAAAGAAACTAATATCGCATAGAGTCAACGATTGCAACCAATTTCGCAGCAACATAATACAATCGTTTGTATTTAGCTTTTCCACCAAGCCTTTTCCCTTTTGATAGGTGGTTTTCCTATTCTCACGCACTGGGCAACCACTTATATTAAGGAGTTCCATCAAGTCGGACCGCGGTTCAACCGATTTTCTGCTAAACTGATCATCATTGCCGAGAGATTCTCGCATAAAAGAGCCATTTGCATCTGGAATAGAATCAAGGCATGTTTCAATCAATTTCTCTGCTTTCTCGTTGCATCCATCACACAAAGTAACTAATCTATTATACACTAGAATAGCTCCATCAGCATCCAGGATATCGTATCCTTGTTGCAAGCCGAGAAGATGTTCAAGAAACGGATCTTGCATCAGTACCTCACTAACAATGTTGACTAATTCATCTTTCAAAATCATGTCACTTCTTCGCTCGTGTTCCTGTTTCTTCTCAAAAATAGTTTCAAGAACCTGACTACATATCTCCACGGAACAATCATTTTCATCCTCGATGCAAGCAACATTCTTATCCACAGATTGCTCAGGTGTTTCGTGAGAATGAATCACATGTTCACAATAATGAACCTTCAAATTATTCTGGGGATTGGCAAACAGGGCTTTCACCGCTCGACGAATCCTATCATGATTGCATGAAAACAAATCAAGAGGATCATAACTACTTTTTCTCTTCAAGGTAGAACCTTTATTCCACCCTTTCGAAACAACTCCTTCGTAATTCAGTTGCTGCAATATTTGAAATCTAGAAACATGGTATTTTATATTGTGCTTTGGATGCACGAGGGGCGAAGAGGCCAAGTATCCCGCCTTTGGCTTAATCTCTACCGATATCGCGTTTGACGCACGATAATTTGGCAAAATCGCACAAGTTACGGTGGAACCTTGTAAATGTTGATAATGATTCTCTCTTGATGTCCAATCTGGTTGGCGACTGAGTGGTATTTTGCAACTTTTGATTGCTTGCTTTCTCAAATTCTTCAGAAACGAACGGTCAAGTTGAATACTTGAGGGGGGATCCAAATAGACCTGACCCTGATGTTCTGTTTGATCACTATGAAAGAGTTTCTGGAAAATATCAATCTGCAGCCTTCCTCTAACAGAATGATACTCTTCACTCCATCCTTCTGAGTGGAATGCATTCTTATCGATCCTTAAAATCTTGCCTTTGAAAAAGTCATTTGCTCGGTTGTACACTTTTTCCTTTGGACTGTAGGAAAAGATGGCATGCTTCCCACCTTCAGAAATGTATTCCCAATCAAAGGCACTTGTTTGATTGATATTATGTGTAGGTTCATTCATTGATAAATTTGCTTTACAAGAACTTTGAGCACTGTCTTGCCCTGCCCTGCCCTGCCCTACTTGCTTGTATTGTGTGCGTACGCGAAAACCCAGTTATAGAGAAAGTGCACAGACATTGAAATGATGAATGTTGTTTCGCCTCCCGCTAGAAGAAAGATTCTTGCGTCGCTGGGGGCAATGGACCTGAGGTGATAGTTGATAGTTAAGTGAGGCAAGTGGGTAGTGGGTAGCAGTGCATAACAATAGCGGTACACGAAGCTCCTCGCTACTACAGTGCAGTCAGTATGTATGTACGAGGAGTGAGTAGCCGCTATGGCTTTTTTGGTAGCAACTTGGTAGCAATCTAATTTTTTATTGCTTTTTTGCTTTCAGCTTGTAAATGGCACGAAACTACGACAAAATTCATCTTTTTTAGCTGGATCCCTCGCAGAAAATTATTCATTCAAACGGAAGACAAGGACACTTTTCGCACCTCGCCAATTCAATTCCATCATCCATCATCGAAATACTTTCCATCGAACCCTTCCACAACTTTCTAGATTGATTCAAAATGCAACGAACAAGCAGAGCCAACAAGAGTATGAACCACTCACCCAATAAATCTCCTCGAAGGCGTCGTGCAGTAGATGCCAGCTCCACAATGAGCAGTACTGTACCCAAAAGCGCTTTCAAGGCTTTCTCAAAAGAAAATACTCCTCGAACCAATCTCATGAGCATGAAATTGAACACGGCCACCACCCAACAAACCCCACCGGCTATTGTAAAACCTGCTAAAAAGAGCCACAGCCACTCTGTCGACGTCAAGTCTGAAAAAAAGATTTCCGTGGCTGGAAACATCCCCAAACCACGAAACACCTCGCCACTCGAAGACGAATGCATCAAACTCCTACGAGCCAAAGAATACCGCAGTTGCGAGATTCTCGCCATGTACCACCTCTCCTCGCTCCCTCCTTCAAATTCAGAAATGGACCATCTCTCAGAAAAGGCAACAACGTACGAAATCCTTGGAGATTGCGCTACTAATCAGAATCAGTATCGGCGAGCCATTGCGTTTTACAAAAAGGCATTGGGGCATTTGAAATCCAAAAGACCAGTAGCAAGCGCCAGCGTGCACAACATTCTTCTCGTCCAGACTGCCACCGAAGCTAACTTAAAGTTGAAACAGGCTAGAACCCTCGCAAAAGTGGGAAGTATTACTGAGGCAGCTTCCATATTAGAATCTTCTATACCAAGATCTCACTCACTTCGGACATTTGCCATCAGCATGGAATTGGGAAAGTTGTATCAACTAAATGGAAGACTCGCCGACGCTAAACGAAGTTACTTGGATGCATTGAGCAGGAACATGTATGTCATGGAAGCAATTGAGAAACTCGTCGGCTTGAACGCGGAACGCAGTGAAGTCATGAAAGTCGTCAACGAGGCCATCAAGAAGAAGGGATCTGATGGGAAGGAGAATCAAAAGAAGAATGAAGGTACAGAAATACCAATTGCTGACATTATTACTGCTTACTTTTATTCCAATCGGTCAACTAGCAGTCATCAGGTGAATGCGTTGAGTCAGTGGAAAAAGTTGCATGCTGAATACCCCCACAATATTTATGTTTTGCTTCAAATGGCATTGTTGCAGACTAAAAACCCGAATTGTGATGTACCTCATGCAGCTGAGGTAACCTTTCAGAAAATTCGGAACTTGGACTTTAATTTTGTCGAAGGTATGGATTACTACGCAGGATTGCTGGCGAAACAATGCGATTTGTCAGAACTGGGCAGGTTGAATGGTGATTTGCTACAGATTGATGATACAAGGGCAGAAGCGTGGGTTGCTCTCGCATTATATCACGATGCATGCGGTGATCCAGATAAGGCCATTGCTTTCGTAGATAAGGGAATTGCTTGTGATCCTCAGAATTCCTTTTGTCACAAGTTGAAAGGATCGATTTTACTGAGTCAGGGGAGACCTGATATTGCTGGATCGTGCTTTTTCCGTGCTAATGAAATCAAGAGGGACATTTCGAGCTACGAGGGTATGGTGGAGAGCTGTTTGAGCGCAAAGAGGTATAAGGAAGCCATATGCACAGCCAAGGAGGCGATGGCTTTCGCACCGAGGGATTCGAGAGCATTGACATTGGTTGGGCTTGCCTTGTCAAAGGCAACTTCGTCATCTCGTGATAATGGTGGGATGGATCGCGCAAAGAAAGCGCTGAGAAAAGCTCTATCTTTAGATGCGTTGGCGCTGCGGCCACTTTTGGCACTTATAGATTTGCATGTAGCAGATGACGAGCATGATGTTTGTATAGAATTGCTGAAGAAAGGAATTGAGGATGGCGGCGAGACGAGCGTTACGGGTACTTCTCCAATGTTCTCACGTGCATATGAACGTCAGGTCATTTTGCATTCAAAATTGGCTGATATTTATTCGGAGTGCAGAAGGTTTGAAGATGCGTTGACTTGTTATCACAAGTCTCTTTCGTTGAATCCTGAGTGTGTGGAGGCTCAACGAGGAATTGGACGTTTAGAGGCAAAAATGAAAGGTTTAGATCCAGATTCTTCAGAAATGTTTGACGAGGACGGGCATTACGTCGATTACAGTGCTGATGCATAGTGATACAGTACTGACTTTGCATTAATTTTTGTGATGATGGTGAACTCAATGATCAGAACTTCAAATTGCGTTCAACCTACAGTAAGACAAATAAAGCAAAAGGCAGTTATTTATCCAACCAGCAACCATAATTTTAATAGGCATTTCATTTCACAGGAGTCCGAATGAATGTAACTGAAGTGGGGATGATGAAAATTTTGACTGCGTACATTACAATTTCAAATTAGTACCATACAGCAGTATATATAGCAGTATCTTATCCCAAACCCTGGCAAAAAGAGAGGCGATGAAAAAACTGGCGATGAACGGCTTTGTGTTGTGGTAATCGTTGCTTGACCTGACTTTGTGATTGAAACCGTAATTTTTTGGTAAGTCCAGTCCGCTTTTGGTTGTGCTGAGAGAGATGTTGAATCAAGGCCAGGCGCAAGGCGCAAACTTTCCGTCCACAATGAGATAGATTCTATGATCTCCAATTTCGAAATTGTGATCTCTGAAAAGATTTGATCGTTTTTTGGCGTGATGTGAGGCTCAAAATCTTCGCGCAGCGCAGAAAAGCTGAGGTTGATTGAAATATGAAGATGGTCGGCTTC
>Ga0115005_10001290_pt1 | contig 19778 bp, 7 predicted proteins | sample ArcOceMetagenome_FD_87163 | JGI IMG/M metagenome (GOLD analysis project Ga0115005, IMG submission 87163) | Marine eukaryotic phytoplankton communities from Arctic Ocean - Arctic Ocean - Greenland ARC118M Metagenome | ecosystem: Environmental > Aquatic > Marine > Oceanic | place: Arctic Ocean... | reverse complement strand
TGATGAAGAAGTAGAAGACATCATAACAGAAGCACGAAACAGAAAACCCTAACGAAACAAAACGGGAAACAATCCCCAGGCAGCAGAAGGCAAAAGAAGCAGCAGAAGGCAAAAGATGCCATTGTATCTGCCTCGAGCAATCGTCATCCTGAGTTTCATATTTCGAACTAGCAAGGGATCTTTCCATCCAGCTGTCCCACTTCAGAATTTGTCAATAGCTTGGAAGCAACTAGGAACTGTTGGGCAAACGCAAACAAGATCCAGCGCATCCAAAACAAGATTTTTATCATTGCAACGAACAAACATAAACATGGAGGAGAATACACAAAATTCAATCAAGAATTCCATCGATGCACATTATATATTCCTGATTCATGGCTGGCTTGGGAATGCAAAGGAGATGGGATTCCTTGAATCGTCCATCAATTCCATCACTGAAAGTGCCAGTATCGCAAATGTAAATACAAAGGCAAAGGCTGCAAGAATAGTCACACATAGTGCTATATGCAACGATGCAAAAACAACTGATGGAATTGCAATTGGTGGTATCCGTCTTGCTCAAGAGATTCAGAAATTTATTATTAACGATGTTCAGAGTAACATAGATGGCAGTGCTACTAGTAGTAACGAAGTGCTGGAGCTGGAGCATCATTGTACCATTTCATTTGTGGGGAATTCCTTAGGTGGCCTCTATGCTCGATACGCTCTATCTAGGCTACCCGATAAGCTTCCATTGCAAAGTGATTCTGGCAAAGAAACCACTCCATCCGTTCATCTTCAAAGACAGCTATTCGTCACGACCGCCACGCCGCACCTTGGTGTAGCCAGCAATACATTTCTACCCATCCCACGAACTCTCGAACATGGGATCAGCCGTATTATGAATTTGACAGGAAGGGATCTGTTTCGAACAGATGACATTGACATTATTTACCAAATGTCAACGGACTATGATACCTTTCTAAAACCACTTTCCCTTTTCCAAAAAAGGATTGCGTTTGCCAATGCCTTTCAAACTGATTTCCAAGTTCCTACCAGTACCGCAGCTTTCCTGTCGAGTGAAAGCACTTACCCCCATCTCATTGAAAAGGATGTGGACCACCCATTCATTGTCGCGGTTGCGCGCACTGAGGAAAATTTAGACGTTCTGAAAGAGAAAATTGAAGAACGGATTCCATGTAAGATTCACGCCATGAGTGTCAAATTGGATGCACTTGGGTGGCAAAAGGTATTCGTGGATGTTCGGGACTACAGTCCTCTTCCGGGGATTGCTCGTCCGTCTTTTCTGACAACGGGCAGTAGGCAAAAGTGGAATGATTTCATGTCGGGAGTGGATAGAAGGAAAAAGCAGGTCGAATCAAGAGATTTACTTCGATCTCTCTCGGGGAGTGACCGTTTTGTTATTCCAGTGGGACACCAGATAATGGTAGCAAATAGTAAAAACCAAAGATACTCCCGCTTCACTGCAAAAGGTCGACCTGTGATGGATTATTTGGCGAATTGGATGGTGAAAGATTTAACTCAAGACCTGTAGTACAAATTAAAAAGTGGCTCCCTTCTTGATCATACAGTACATTTTTAACGTGAAGGAATTTAAAATTGTGATTATATAGTCATAAATATTTTTAGGTGCCTTGACATGACAATTCAGTGCAGATGATCCTTTAATTGTTGGACGCATATTCCCTGGTAGATGAGTGTGATGGCGCAGCAACCAACGCCATATTGGATTCAACCTCTTCTTTCTCCTCTTCGAAACCTCCATTTGAAGGCGCTTGCGGGGGTGCTTCCAGAATATCTACTCTATCTGAGTTTCGGAGCGCTTCAACCAGCTCTGAGCGATCGTGTATATCAGGGGTTTCAGCCATAGATTGTAATTCAGAAATTGACATTCGCCCCAACTCATGGGGTCGAATTCTTAACTTCCTTGCTTTCATCCTTTCAATTCTTCCGGATTCATAGGCTTGATTGTTGGAGGGAACCTCATACCTGCAAATGGGACAAGAGCATTTCTTCTCTAACCATTCGACAACGCACTTGCGATGAAATAAGTGGCCGCAAGGTAGTCTTGCAACTCCCGTGTCCCCAATAGTGTGTTGAAAGAAACAAATACAGCATTCTCTATTACATTCATCCACAAGATCTTCTTCTGACAAGCATTCAATGCATGTAAGATTTTCAATTACAGTTGCAGCTGCTGGAGGCATTACCGAGGGATCGTTGGAATGATCAAATAGATTGGCAGCCTCAATGTTCCTCACTAGTTGCGCAGTGAACGACTGACCAAGAAGGCGCTGGAAAAGAATTTCTAACGTTTCAAGATCCAATTGAAGCCTTCTAATTTCCTCGCCCCCATCCCTTTGATCATCCGGATTGGTTGGCCTAGTTAGTGCGGAGAGATCGATTGTATCAATTCCTCTATGCCGGGCAGGCGGTTCGTACATGTTGCTATATTGGTTGTTGGTGCTGTTTCTAAATCCTTGTTGTCGTCTAGTAAGAATCACGGCGGAGCTTGGGTTTCTTGTTTCGTCTGTGAACTGTTGATCATCAGTACGATTGACTTGCGTATGTCTTGATGAGGTGCATCCCATGATTGATGTTTCCTTGTTTTGAACGTTCTGCAAAAAGGAATAGGAGCATTACGGAAGGAAGGTTGAGAAGACCGCGATATCACACATCACACACAAACTTTCAAGATTGAAGGTAGGAATTAGGAATTATGTACAACAAATCAATGACAATGCATAATGAAAATAGTATAAGGAGTTACAGAAGAATTTGTCTTACCCTACTTCAGCTGTCTCTTTCCTTTCGTTTGGCAATCGTAGTACAAGAGGAAACAAATCCAGAACTCTTTATCGTCTATCGTCGCGTGTCGTGTGTCGTGTGTCATGGATAGGAATGCAGTAATTCACGCCCGTCGTGTCAGAAAAAAGAAGCATTGAGCTTCTTGTTGAAAGTTCAAATTAGCGCGAGGAGGCGACAAGCAACAACGAAAATGTGTGATAAGAGGCCATTTTCATTTCGATTTGTTGTAACATCTTCAATACAATGATTAAATGATAACTATGATAACTAATTGGAACGCTTGGTATGAACAAAAATGATTTATCTGTTGCTCATTCGTCTAAAGATTAGAAAAGCATTGGAAGCATGGAAACTACTATACTATCTCTTGAACTTGGAACTAAAAGTAATCAATGATGAGGGTCCCAACTCCCAACCCAACTAATACATGTAACTGCGACTGATCTGGTTCTCATTTTTTTTAAACAAAGCGTTCTGATGGCTTCGATACAACATAGTAGTGAAAAACCTTGTATTGCTAGTCAATCTGCAATACTAGCGCGCATCCGCTGAGGATCCATTTTGTGGAGGGGACGTTTGTTTTAAGAGTTGCCAAAAAAATAAACGTAGGACCTCGGAATGAAGTATAATAAACAGGGCATTCATATATCTCCGGTTCTCCTCTCAAATATCCAACTGGAGAGGCTTCCCATTCTGGACGAATGGGAACTGCTTTAACATAGATCACGGGCATAGGAGGCATCAACTCTTTCAGTCTACTCTCACACAGATGTCCCGCACAACTTGTATTCTCTACCAAGAATGTTTCTCCGGCATCTTCGCCCTTCGGCCACCGCGCACCCTCAATGTATAAACCGTGAATATAAGTACCATCAACTGCATGATCTGTAACTTCAGAAACATCCCACATCGTCGTCATATGGGTTTCAATAGTCATTTTGTCTAGAGCCAAGCCTGTCTTTCTTGCAGTAACTTGCTGTGCTGCTGTGAGATAACTGCTGGGATTGAATAATCCTGGAAGCCAGATGCTTTTGGGGACTTCGAGAGTTTCAATCCAATTGGACAGTTGTTCGACTCTCAAGAGCATATCAGCAAATTGCGACATGAGGTTTTTCTGACTTGGCCATGCTAATTTCTCCCAAGAGCATTTGCTAAAAGGATTTCTACCAGGCCATTGGTTGATAGTAAGTGCCGTGACCAAATCTTCCATTTCCTGGCTCATGTTGAGCTGCCCCTTGAGTCCCTTATCCAAGTCCACGAGAGAACGTCTAATTTCTCGAAGAAGCAGATTCATCCTTCCACACTCTTGAAGTGCGACAACAATGTATGGCCCTGCGGATCCTGGTAATAACGGCTTCGCCTTCAGGTTCAGGCTTACCATTTCAAACTCATCTGGGAGTCGTTCTGATAGGGTATTCATTGTTTTGCGAACAGCGTCGTTCGTGTTCCCGCTTTCTCCTTCCCCACTCCCACCACCACTGATGGAGAGGATGTCAAACAGAAGTTTATCTGCGCTATTTGTCAGATAGCCTATTTCAGTGTTTGGGTGCAGTCCAAACAAAGGAGGACTCTCTGATGGCATGGACGTTTCGGCGTAGGTAATATAATCGTAGTAGTTCATTTCATCAGGTATTGGTGATTTGAACCCTGGAGCCAATTCCGACCCTTCAAACAATCCAACATGCTGATATACCTGAAGATATGCATTGCAAGTTCGCCTATCCCATGCGTCTGTGATATGGCCACCATACATTATTTCGCCAAAAATATAGCGAAGATCGTCCCAGGGAACAGTATCGTTTGCATCGAGATAAGAACGAAGAACATTCGAGCAAATGACCAAATCCCCGGTGTTGAAACTATATTTTCTTGACCAACCCTGCTGTCCAAATCTTCTTCTTCCGCATACTACTGCATGGAACCAGCAAAGACTGAACAGACACGCTTTCATTTCATTCGGTTTGCTGCAAGAGTCAATGGAATCCTGTGTAAAATTATCCCACGAACGAATTAGGTTGCTCTTGATATCTGTTGGAGCTTCGTTTGCAACCTTAATACATGACTGCATGAGACTCTCAGGCATGTTCTTCCATGAAGCAATAGGTGGTGGCTCGGCACTGATGAAACATCGAAAGTCTTTATGTGCGTCTTCCGAAACAATCTCAAGTAATCTTTCCAATCTTGGTACCCAGGAGCTCATAAGGTGGCAATTTTGAAGCATTACCCAACCGCCTTCTTTGGCAAACTTTTTCACAATTGCTTCGGCCGGAGCTTCTTGACCCTGGCCCATACTGATATTGACAAAGCGCTTATTCTCCAAACTAATACCAATTTCTTTGCCAAGACGCTCGACCCAAGGAGTTGGATCTACTCCAGCAAAGAGGACGAAAAAGACAGGAGTACGATTATTAGTTTCTTCAAATGTTGCTTGCATATTGAATGGCTTTTGAGAGACATAATCTTTGCCCATAGTGTTTGATATGAAGTCCGTCAGTGCGTTGAGCAACCGATCTGGACGCAGTGCCCTCAAAAGAATTAGTTTGTCCAGAGGGGAAAATGTGTTTTCATAATCACCCGGTAACGGAGCATTTTCAGCCTTTTCTACATCGAACCATTGACGCCAATCATCGTTATCACTCTGCAAATTATCCCCTAGACCTCGGAAGCTTTGAATTTCCTCCAATGCCTTCAGCTTTGGCCATATGTATTCTGGTAACCACTCCTGGAGAGGACCCATGTTTCCAGGGTCCATGGATAATTTACCCTGGAGAAGATAAGAAACCTCAGATGACTTCATCTTATCATCGTTAATTAGGATACTGAACGTCAGCAATGTTGCTACTGTGAGTTTGTCCTGTTCAAATAGTCCTCGGCGGATGTAATTGAACACGGTCATTGTGATACTCTCCTTTAGTTTTTCGCAGCGAGCTGCGAGCTCGTTGTCGGTCAACTCCGTGACGCCTACGCCAGACTCATCTTCTTCGTTGTTTTCTTCCTCACTAGCTGTCACTAGTTGTGGGGCGGAAACAGCATCAATGCCATTAAAGAAAACATGTTGGAATGCCTCGAGACTATAAATGTAGTAAGTGTGAATCTTGGCCAAGTCATTCATCAAAAAGAATAATAAAGAACTCCTATTGGCGACTGGACGATACTTTTCACTGCTTCCCAAAATATCTGCTTGAGTTTGTTTCGCAAGTTTGCTCTGTTGCTCAATATCGTCGCTGATATTCTTGGTCTCTTCGAGACCCTCAATCAAAGCCACATCTTCAGTTATATCACCTTCGGCAGAGGCGAGTTTAAACAGGATATTGTCCTCCAATTCTTTCATACGAATTGTGAAGCCATTTTGTTTCTTTATTAATTCTTCGCTCAATGATGCAAGGTCGGGCCTTTCTTTCTCTACAACAAGGCTGAGTAGCTGATCCTCTAAACCGGATATCGTCACTGTGAAGTTGATGAGCGTAGTCTCGGCTTGAATTTCTGGAGGATAGTGTGGATTGCTCAACTTGGTATGAAGATATAAGCGAAAGTCTGGATGGAAGTCGCACTCTTTGTCTCCAACTTTAATAAAGTACCTCGAACCTCTTTTGATTGTTGCCCTTTGAATCACAGGATTTAGCACTGCATCCAAACTTTCACCGATGTTTTCAATCACCAAGGTGTGACCATTCTCCAATGCATTTTCCAGCTTTCGGATCAAGTCCTTTTGACCAAGACGGACAATCTGGAGGTTTCTCTCCGGAGCACTTTCTTTACTCTTGAGCCATCTTATTCCTTGGAGCTGGGGATCGATCAATAGAGGCCAACGAGAAGTGCTTGTAACAATACTTCCATTTTCTGTAGAAACAACATCAGCGGGAAGTGCATCTGCATTCCATTGTGCAATTTTAGCTTCTGACGTTAGTAGCTTCAATGGATTCGCATTCTCACTCATGGGTATAGGATTGCCTTCGCCACAGGCCTTTGTGAATTCCCTCTTTAAAAAGGGATAAAAGACCTCGTCCATGAGATGAGTTCGGAATGGTTTTGTGAATGGCCCCACATAGGAAATGAAGGAACTGGCAATCAATGCATCTCCAATCAAAAGTTTTGCATCATCTCGCAAACTTTGGACGTTGTCACCCCAACGCTCATTTTCGCTGCTCAGAGCAGTTGTGAGGCGTTGAGCTAGGTTTAGCTTTCGATCTCCCTTTTCCACAGCATCCATGGCTTCTTTCTTGCTTGCATTGGCTTCGTTCAGCTCTTTCGTCAACTTTGCAAGTTTTTCCTCCAGTACGGCAACATGTTTCATCACCTTTTCCAACTTGGTGTTCGCTTCAAGCAATTGAGAATTTGCCTCTGCCAATGCCTTTCTCTTTGGTTCCACAGTAACAACAATGTCGTAATACATAACAATGTTCAACACGAAAGAACATAGTCCAGCTGCAGCTTGATTTTTTGTCTTCATGGTTTCAACATTAAAGTAGTCCTGCTCGATATACTGGCGGACTTCCTTGAAGTTTCCATGATTAATGGTATTGTCATCTACATGACTCTTGATATCTTTGAGATATTTCATATAATCCTTGATATTTCCCATCAGTTGCTTCTTTGCTGCGTCCCAACTTGTATCCTTCACTTTTCCGCTTTTGGTTATCACAATACTTGGCATGATACCAGCTAAGAGACACATCGTCGCTGCAAATACTTCATCAAGTTTGGGAGGCGGTTTCAGCATTCCCTTGCAGCTACTTACATCTTTTTGATCCAGAGTATCCAAAGCTTGCATAGCTGCCTCGACTGCCGGTTCCGCTTTGGCTAGATCCTCCTCTGTATCACGTTGTTTTATAGTTACTTCTTCCGCAATTCGTCCTACCTCATCCTTTTCTACCTGCGCATTGGCAGTTTCAACCTCTACGGAAGCTTTCTCTTTTGCCACTACTTCTGCAATTTTCTCTGCAGTCTCTTTTTTTATTGCAGCGTCCTCCAACATCACCTTCAGTGTTTCCTCTAACTTGGAAACACTTTCTCCAGTTTCTTTAAGTTTCGATAATCCATTGTCGAGTCGTTGAATGGCAGCTGCTGCATCGTTACTCTTGTTCTCCAAAAGGTTTCGAAACAACTTGATCAACTCCAGGTATGACTTTGGTGTGGTGTAGACAAATCTCCTCTCTTTCGTCCTGAACTCTATTGTAGCCTTATTGACAGCCTCAAATGAAAATGGGAGGAACCGTTCGATGACCTCTCTTTCCTTCTCACTGCCTAGGTCCACATCGCTCAAAAATTTCTTTCCGACACTGTACAGGGCTTCCTTTGGCCAGGGCTGAAAAATATCAATGACTGTGCAATTGACAAGAGCAGGGAATTTCATTGCTCTGTTTCTGAAATCATCTCCAACAGGGCTAAAGCATAGACAAACATGTAGATTCTTTCTGATTTCGGATAAGAAAAAAGCCCAACAATTGCTCTTCTCAGGAACAATTCCAGCGCCCTTAGCTTTACTAGCAACCGCACCGCAAATTGCATCAACTTCGTCAGGAGCAAATAGGTCAGGGATATTCCCGCTCGCAAGCAAATCATTGATATAGATCAAGAATCTTTCGTTTGTAATTTGAGAATCGGTTAACAAAAACATGACTCCTTCTCCCTTGACACCAGCTTTGTTGTACATTGCCTTCAAATCATCCTTGAGGTCATTGATAGAATATGTACTGCTGATAACTATCTGCATTAGTGAATATCCACAAATAAACGCTGCCAGTCTTGAGAGGCTTTGCTTGCCGCTGCCTCCAACACCGACAAGGAGGGCATGACCTCCTTCGTTGCGTACAATTCTGACGATTCGCGCAACATGTTTCATTGCATCCTCAAATAAAACTAGGTCCATTGTGGCATTGGTCTCGTTATATTCTCGCAAAGCATCCTCCAGAACTTCATTCATGGAATGTAGGCATGTGACCTGGTCATAGGTAGCGTTTTCGATTGTCTCTACAAAGTTGCAAAAGACAAGAGGTTCAGCATTCTCTTTTGCGTAGAACTTTGCAATTGGAAAGGATGGAAAGATTTTCTTGCATTGTGTTTGAGCCAGATTGTTGTACTTTGTCAAATCGGTCAAGCTCACTAGACGGTCACCGTATACTCTCTCACTTTCATGTAACCAAAGCAAGACAAACTTGTCCGCATTTGTAAATTGCTCAGGCTCAGAGACAAGTAAACCCTGAAAGACATTGCTTATATGGCGGATATTGAATTCGTAATGGAAATTTGCTGCTGTTTTCTTGAATGCTCCAGATACCGATGTATGTAAGCCAAGCGCTGCCTTGATCAAATTGTTGCTCACAGCCTTGACTTCATCACTGAAATTGGCCAAATGTCCATCTAGGAATGTTTGATAGATTGTAAGCAGTGAAGTAGAGCCAGGGAGACCGATAGCAAAAGTTGCGAACCATCGCTGCAACCTCGGGTTTATAAAGAAGCTTCCAGCAGTAGGATTCATGCAAGAAACAACTTGGGTGTTGGCAATATTTTTCATCGTCATTTTTTGCAGCTCGTAGCAATGCTCATACTCCATGTGTTGCCTCAAGTGCGCAATCGCAGATTGAGTGTTGTAAGTATCCACTTCAGGCAAATTCAGATCGTCGATGAAATAAACAAGCTTTGAATTCCCGCTTGGTCCGTAATTGCTTCCTGTTTTCTTTTCAAGTGGTATGGCCATAGTATTCGCCAAAACAGCAGAAGTCGTATAGAAGTTAAAGTTGATAGATGAGCTTTGATACTTTTCAGCATCGAGATTTGACAGCATACCATTCACCAATTGGGTCTTTCCAGTTCCAGCAGGCCCAGCAAGCATGACTGGTTTTCTCATTTTAACTAAAAGATCCATCCAATATGCCACAGAGCAAGTCTCAGGCGTCGGAACAGTCACTTGTGTCATCGGGGTTTTCGCACTGTCAAAATCTACAGCATAGAAAAAGGGTGACTTGGTCCAGGATTCAAATGAGTTCGTCTCAGGGTCAAGCCAATAATCGAAGACAGTTTCTCTAGACGGAAACTTCACAGTGGAAAACTCTGACCGCCACCAGTCACTGAAAATCTTCCTGTTGTCAGTGCCATCATCCGAAACGCACAGGCTTGATCCAAGAGCCCAAACTGTGCAATAGACAAATACGGTTTCAATCAATTCTTGAGAACTGCGATTCTTTGCTGTTAAGCATCCGTCAAGCATATTCAAAAGTACTTGCACTCTGTTCATATCTTCAACCGGTACAATTGATTTGGCATTAATCAAGAGCCACAACAATGCATCTGGGATGTACTTTCGGAAAAGATCATTAAACGTGGCAGCAATCTCTGGTTCAAAGTTGGACTTTTCTATCCAGCTATTAATCAATGATCGCCATTGTGACCCGTCATCTGTTGATATGTAAAGAATACCAGCACGTGAAACGGTTGCAGGGGTTGCATGCTTAAGGTCTCTAATTTCAAAAATCATTTTCATGTGCGGAAGAAGTGGTATTCTTTCGTTAGACGCAAGGGTCAACATTCTGTTATCATCCATCACAGAGTTCATGGATTCAATCCAATTTGCATCGAGATCACCATCTAATAGGATCCACTTTGGTTTTTCATCAGGTGTTCCTGACAGTGACCGCATTATGTTGGAGAGAAGACCATCACGCCACTCTCTAGTAGCGAGGCTAATGTAACCATACAATTCTTCTGTTTTCACAGCCTTTGGATTCAGATCCACCACTTTTGTCATCATCGATGGATCACGGAGATCTCTCGCTTCTTTGAGAGTCCTCCAGCACTGAGATTTTCCTGCACCAGCAGGGCCCATTACAAAGACACAATGACGAATGGCAAGCAATTCTTCAAGCTGGACGACCTTGAGGCAGAAAGTTTCATCAGGGTCATTTTCCAAATTTTTACACGCCTGCTTGACATAACCCTCAAGAGTCAAATCCCTTTTCCTTGGAGGGTCTAGGCTTGGGAACAAATCTCCCAGAAGTCCAAAAAATACGACCTCATCTTCTCGTACAATCTTTGGGATATTAAAATCACGCAGTGCTCTCATCAATAAAGCATCCTCTGCAAGATTTGGCTCGGCCCTTTTAAATCCACCAGCCACTACTAATACGGACTTGATAGCACGGAGTCCCCAATCATAATGCAATTGAGCAGAAAGTAAGGCCTTCAGAAGCGCGTAGAGACAGAAAAATTTGGATGCAAGTGCTTTTGCTGTCACGAAACCTTCTGCCATGAGCATATTCTCACAAATGAGAATTAAATCGGGTACCATTACAGTCATGGGTCTGAATAGCGCCTTCAAACCTTCAGGCAATTCGGAGCGGCCCAGGTACCCAGGATTCATGGTGATGAAAGCTCCACAGGTAGGGTCCAAAGAAATTTCATCACCTTCCACTCGAATTCGAACAGCAGAGCACGATATACCATCACAAACAGCCTTGAACTGGACCGTGCAAACAGACAAGACTTCAGGAATGAGACGATTGAATTCATCAAAACACACCCAGGCACCACTTGATGCAACTCCTTTGAAAATGTTCCCCAAACCTTTGTAATCCATTTCGGGAGAACCTGTTGTCGCGAAAGGGGAAATGTGAGAAGCACTGGAAAATGTGGTTCCTGAACGAAAATTGTGCACTACCAAAACTTACAATTGATGACATAAATTAGCTTTGCCAATGCATTGGCAAGATCTTTTGTCGTCTCCGTTTTTCCAGTTCCCGCAGGGCCTGCTGGTGCACATCCCATATTCAAGTTCAATGCTTGTGTTGCAGTTACATAAACTCGATCCGTCAACGGAGTGATGACGAGTCTGGGTCCATTTCCAAGATACTCATAGTCATATGGGAGAATTGCATCACAGATTGAGATTTCGGCACGCTCTTTATTCGGTCCACGAAGGTTTGAATCTCGATTTTGGTATCTTGCATGCGATGGCGGGGTGCGATATTTGTGCTTCAATTGGGATTGCCACATGAAGCTATCCAGAGAATTAACTTTACTGCGGATCATTTTTTCAACAATGTCCCGAGAATGAGCATCCATAGTAATACAGACCATTATACGAGTACGGTCACCCTTGCTTAAATCAGACTGCGTTAGTTGAATGAGATCACTCAGCTGGCCCTTTTGCTTTTTAGAGTAGGTTATCAACGCATCACGTTCACCGTTGGAAATGTCATCAAAAGTTTGTTCGACCTCTGCCACATAATTGATGGCCAAAACCAGCAAAGTCGTTTGTGCAGGGTCCAGGGGCTTTTGAGAAATAGAATCCTTTGCCAAGGCCCACTCTTTTCTAGATTGTTCTTGGTACCTTACGAGACTACACTTCAATGTTTGAAATAAAGACTCCTTCTGAGCGTCCAAAATCGTTTGCATATAAATCTCGACTTTACCGTTTAGAGGTACAGGTGGTTCGAAAGTGCAAATTTCCGAGCCAACACCAGCAATAAACTCAGTTGCAATTGGTCTTCCCTCATCTGACTTTGAATCGGAAGAAAAAATCAGCGATTTTGTGCATAGGTAAATTTTTGGGACGTGGACAAGGATCTTCTCAGGATGACCTCCATTGGAAAGAATATCAAGCAGATCTGCTTCGCTGACAAAATAGTAGCGAGGAAACTGCCTTCTCCGACCGTCGAGGAAATCAGCTAGACTCTTTTTGCAAAGATCCAACTGTTCTTGCACAAATTCAAGGTTCTGAGTTAGTCCGTCTTTGTTGAAGGCCTTATTTACATTTTGCGTAGACCAAGCATCCTTTAGAGTAGTTTGAACGTTTTCATCGATAGAAGCAAATCGAGTGGTGTCTTCTGGAAGCTCTCGTTTCACTTCTTCCGAATGAATAAAGAGTGGCTCCAAATAAGACCAAGTCCTTTGAATCTCACTAATCAAAAGAAATACTTCATTGACATTGAAGAGTGCCTTTTGCCATTTTGTTACTTCGTCCCTGAACTGAGCAACAAATCTTGAGGCAAGCATGCCTTGAACAACTAGCTGATCATTTTCAAGAGATTCAAAGTCTTCTTCACCAATTCCCAGCAGTGGTATCTCCTCATCAGAATCCTGTTTCTTGTATGGATTCATAATAAAAATAATCTTGGACCAGCGCTCCTCCATTTGTGCCAAAGTCTGTTCAATCTTGTCCTCCTTTACAGCCTGGTCACATATCTCTTCTACATCATTCGATATTTTGTAAAGATTAAGCGAAAGTACATCGCCAAGAACCATATCACTGTTAACGGTCGGTGGAACAAAGTCCGGTCTCTTGGTGATCTTGCTCAAAGCCTCCCAGTGTCGAGGACGCATGGCCTTTGACATTAAGAGTGAAACAAGAGGGATTGCGATGAGGAAATCCTTGCACCTTTTATCAATAGCGGTGAATGCGGGACTCCAGCGAACACATTTGTGGGTCGACTTGACGGCTTTCAGTTGCGCTTTGGCTCCATCTTCCAACGATTCTACGTTCAAGTTCGCCCAAAGTTCCTTCTCGATGGTCGTAATGTGATAATCTAGATCCTCACTGATCTTCCACATTTCTTTCGTCATGACAATATCTTGCTTCATTGCTTCAACCAAGTCTTTGCAAGGAACACTGAGCTCCTGTAAATCAAAGATGTCACAAAGATAGGAATTTTCTTCAAGCAATCTAGTTTCACTTTCTAGCTCTGTTTGGGCTCCAACTAGCGAATCGTCAATGGTCTTTTTCGGGAAGCGCCGTTCTTCATGTTCGAAATACGACCAGAAATCCTTTTTCCTGAAGAGCGCTAGTTTTTCCTCAAGTTCTTTCGAATATGCTTCAATCTTGAACTTGGTCTTATCCGCCCATACTGAATCTACAACTGATATACGTTCTGTTGCGACCGGAACCAACTCTTTCAGGTCGAACCAACTTTTGGAACTAAGCTCTAACTCTTTCAAAGATTTCTCAAGGTGAGGAAACTTCGTCTTTTCTCGCTTCAGGTATCGCAAATTTGCCCGAGTTGCAGCTATTGAAGTCTCAAATAGATTTGCTTTGTTTACAATGCCCCTGAGAGTTTCTTTGACCGATACTAATGTCTTCAAGTCGTCTTTTGTCACTTTTCTTGCGAGTCCCTTTTCACCAGCAGATACAAAGGATTTTAGATTGTCAATAGAAGTAGAAACGCTCTGCTGAACTAGTTCTCCGGCCATGGAAGCGGGCTTTCCGTCTCCAATAGAGACTGCCGATGCTTCAAAGGTTGAGCCACGGATATATCCAGCCTGACCTTTGAAAGTGCCTGCGAACTGAATGTCAACTTTGTATTGTCCCACAAATTCAGGAATATACTGGACACAATACGTTCCGTCGCTCTTGTCGACAAGCTCATAATCAACAACCCTCTCTTCACCATCGGTACTCACGAGCTCTATTTTTACGACGAATTCATCCATTCCACACACCCTATCACGTCCATTTTTGTCCTTTGCTTGAATGATAAATAGTGCTGGGTGATTGATGTGATTTCCTTTTAGGATACCGGGCCCGAATGCAACAGTCTCTGCACTGCTTGTCACAGAAAAATACGAAAAGTCCACACTGTTGTTTGTGAAGGACTTAGGACCAACTTTGAGACGAACTTCTACCCCGACTGCTCCGTATTTATGAAAGTTTGGAGTAGAGAACATAACTCTCTCATCATCTAATACTTCCCCAGAAACCTCGATAAATCCTTTGGCGCTTGCAAGACGGACTGTAGCTGCAGTGGATTGAGCAGAGCTAAATCCTTTTCCAAACAGAATCATTTGGGATCCTCCAGTGACAGGACCGATAGGATCATCACACTCTTCCGATGAAATTGAAAATACGTTATACGTTGGACCAACCACACTTCCTACGTCACATCTATACACCTCTCCGTGCCAACGATTGGACCACCCACCAAAAAGAGTGAGCTTTCCAGTTGTAGGAGAGTAGAACATCTCTGTATCAGATCTAGGACATGGTTTATCTCCAAGAACTGTAGGTCTAGACCACTCTAACTTTACTTCTTCAGCTTGCTTTGAGGAAGTCTCCAGAACTTGCATATCATTTCGATAGTACCCTTGAGGTCTGGAAGGATCTAAGTTACCAGAATTACCTCCAAAGACAAAGACTTTCCAGTACGGAACAGCATACGCTGCGACAGCAGTGAAATTCCACCTGTATTCTCCCCAGCTTTCCGGACCGCAAGCTGAGTCAGCTCGTGTCCACGTCATGCTCTCAATATCAAGAATGTGAACATCGTCAAACGTTTCTACTGCATTCCAACCTCCCATGACGCAGAATTTGCCTTCAAAGTATACAGATTTATGCCCTGACCTAGGTTGCGGAGAATCTCCTTTCGTGTCAAGTTCGTACCAGTTCCATGTTTTCGTGCAAAGAACGTGGACGTCGTTGAAATCCTTCCGAGAGTATCCATTGCCTCCGTATCCTCCAAAGATGAAGATGGCATTGTTGACAAGAGCCGATGAATGCGAGCCGCGTGGACAAGGGCCGTCTACAGCCTTGGCATTCTCTTTCGTCGCCCACAGAGATTGTAGAGAAGGATCTGAATCAGCGATTTCTTCACAAGTAACCCAAGCATCCTTCGATGTATCGAGAATCCAAACATCGTTCAATCGAGGCTTCTCTTTGGAAGAAGTAAACCCGCCAAATACAACTATTTGTGAGTCATCAATCTTCGTAGAAGTATGCTTCCATCGAGCACATGGTTGAGGACTATCATCGCCCACCTTGAGCTTGGCCCAATAGTATTCCGAGTCGGAACTCATGTCGAGTTTGTAGAGATCATTCGATGGCCCAGGTAAAGATTTCCCGTTGGTTGGCGTTGCACACCCCCCAAACATGTATGCAAAACATTCGACGTTGGTGAAGGTATGACCAGACCTTTCTGAGGGAATATCACCAATGCACCTCGGCTTGTCCCATTTCATTTCGGACGGACGTTGCTTTTTGGAGAAAACGTTCGATTGAGAAACAGGGATTATTGCGAAGGTTCTTTCTCCATTTTGATTTAGGACTTACCATTGTATCAACCCTCACCCTCTTGTTGTTCACAAGGTTGAATGAGCAAAAAAAGCGCTATCGTCGTTCGAATTCAGGTTTGACAGTGTCACTCCTGAACGTGATTCACGACACCTTTCGAAATTAGTTTTTGGAATACAGGAAGAGCGTAAAAGCGCTGAGCACATGGCTGTTAGAAAACATCTGTTCCCTAGTGAGACACATCCCCGCTCCACCGCTGCTGCAACTGTTACCATGTCAATGAATGAAAGATGTACGTCTTCACCATCTACGAAAAATTTCATGCACTATGAAGGTAACGAAAGAAACTGATCAAAGAAAAGTCTTCTACGTCAAAGACAATCCAAATATTTGATACTCGGGTTCGTACTACACAAAACAAGCAACTTAAGCAGTATAGTAGATTTCGTGCCAAATTTGTAGATGCAATGTGTAGAACGTGTGCACACTTTGAACATGCACTCATAAAATCACTGATCACAAATCTGGGCTTCAAGCAGTTGTTCAACTTTCATGGGCCAAACTGAGTGACGACGAAGGGGGATATCTTATGATGAATCTACAAGCTGCGGATGTTGCGATGAAGGTACCTTCTGTGAAGATTGCATCAATATGGTATGTGATATTTGCAAAGAACGAAAGCAAAATGCCCACTGAGACGACGTCGACCCATAAATTTGCGAAAATTGTGTTGCATATCCTGGATGCAAAGCATGTGGTGATGATGTTACAATCTGCAATTTTTTTATCAAGAACCATTTTCAAACATGCAGTAAAGAGAATCGTGCCGAGAGGATCATTTCGTCGGTAACGCATCATTCGATTGGATTAATGAGTGTGAAAATTACCAACAAAGTTGACATATTGAATATGGTCTCTTGGTGTCATATTTTACCAAATGTTATACGGGAAGAGATCGTTTAGTCACAAACGCAGGAAGGTGTCCTAGCAAACAACGTAGTGCTGAATGCAATGAAAGCGAATTTCCCGGATTCTCAAAGGATTTAGGAGGAAGCAAGATTGTATGTCGACCTAGCATTGCTGAACTATGCAAAAACCCATATCTTCAAAGGAAAATGGAGTAATCATACCGTGTTGCATTATATGATTTTTACAACAGTAGTCTAAATAATTATACCGAATAATTTATGCTTAGTCTACCTCAATTTTCTATGTTGTATTTGCATTTCTTTGTATTCGGTCGTTATTTCTTTCTGCAGTCTTTGCTGATGCAAAAAAATGAAAGGGAGATTCATCTCTCTTTCGTAGTCTCTTCACACTTTTCGCGAGAACTCCTCTTCTAATGAGGGCAATCCTTGGAAAGCCCAGTTCCTGAGAGAGGTAGAAGAAATGCTAAAAGCATCAAGATCATTTTTTTTCGGGAGTTTTGTACACAAGCTTCTCGATCTTCTTTCCTCCTGGGCTGCTGTATCCAATGCCAGTGTCCACCTCTTCAGTTCTGCTTCTTTTCCTTGCAGAGTGTACTACCTTGCAAAGTTTATTTGCTCAATTACCTGCAAGAGGATTTATCTCATCAAGGTCCTCTTCTTCGTAGAGGTTGATAATGCTGCAAGCCTTTTCTGATCATTTGCTTGTTCTTCAGCCTTGAATTTGGCGGCTTGTGCAGGTTCTAGAGTCATTCTCAAGGCATTCGTCTCCAAAAATGGTCAGCTGAAGTCTAAGATTCATCTGCTGAACAGACTCACAGATAGACATACACCCCTCATAATTATGGACAGTTGACCTAATTTTCTCTAACCTGATTTTATTCGCAGGGGGAAAGAAGGGCTACGATCCCAACCAATATTTTGGATGAAACGGAAAAGTTTCTTCATGTTGAAATGCGTCATCAGCCCTGAATCCTCATCAAAGAGACGACTCAGAGCATCTTCCTCTTTGGGAAGACCTTTTTCGACACCCTCATTGAACAATTCCCTAATTGTGTCCAGTGAATAGAAGATCAGGGTTGCCAAGAGCATACGTATGATCATATTCGTTGCCTCCACAGCCATTTGATCTGAATCCCCGTGCAAACTTGCGTGCACTTTCTAACTCTTTAAGTCTTTCGTTGCATACAACTAGATTGGCTTGGAGTATTTTTTCTTGAGCTAGCACGTGATTACATTCCTCGATGAGTTCATGAGATTGACTTTCCTTCTCATTCTTCCTTGACAAGTTCTTCTTCTTTCCAGCATAGTATCTTTTTCTGCCTTCGATTTCTTTTGCAAGAGACAGACTTGATGTTGCTTCTCTTCAATATAATGGCACGATCCTTCACAAGCTCCGGCAAGGAATCATCAATCGTTGCCAATTTAGATGAAATTGCACTCCTTTATCTTCAAGTTTCTCGATTTTAGCTTCGAGTTTCACTTTCTCTTCATCGTACCCGGCGGGTATTCAGCCTCGCAAGAAGAGTTGAAGTTCAACCCTTGTTCCAAGTTTGAAGTTAGATGTGTACCTGGTATCATAGGTTATTATATTTTGATGTCTCTATTGGAAAGGGAGTTTACCTCTCTCTTCCTCTCTCATTTCTTCTTCTGTGCTGCCCGATCCCATCATCCATTCTGTCCACTCACAATTCATACCAAGAGCCAAGAGATAGAGAGGTATCACACAAACAAAGAGCACTTGTTGCCAACCTTGCTTGCCCCGATCTAAAAGCACCAAAATGAAGAATCTTATTCTCCTCACAGAAATTCGCCATTGTGTATCGAGTGCCAAAGAGGGAGATTACATTATATCTCAAGTACCGAATCCAAATGCTGATCACGATGATCCTGAGTTCGCAGAATCTACAGAAACCTTCCACTATCTTCTAACCCCATCAGGCACTCTGTCAGGCGTTTCATCCAAAGATGCCATCACATGGTCTCTTAATCTGAATTCTTTTCTTGATGCAGAGGAAGCGCATTCATGGTTTCATCTCTCTCACGAGGAAAACAGCGATTTGCTTGTCGCTCTTTCTCTCAATGGTGCAATCATATCCGTATCTCCTGATGGAACAGATGTTGAACTAATCGGGTGCTTCGATCACGGCATTCAATGCGCAGCGTGGAGTGCAGATAAGGAATTACTGTCACTTGTCACCTTTCAACCAGAAGAAACTGATGAATCAATCTTGGTACCAGTGCTCATGACTATGAATACGCAATTTGAGATTCTATCGGAGGTGCCCTTGCCTCGTCATCTAGAAGGGGAGGCCATATCAGTTTGCTGGAATAAGAAGACAGATAATCAGTTTGTGGCCATTTCTACTCATGACTCTCAAGATAATACACGCAAAATTCGATTTTTCAAGGGAGAATCTCTTGAGAATGTTGCTACATCCAGAACAGAAGATGGTAGCGGAAAACTTATTCCAAATATCTTGGCTCACGCAGATATTGCTTGGGCCGGATCAAATACGTCAAACATGCTTGCTTGCGTTCAGCGAAAAGGACGCAAGGGAAGGAATATTGTATTCCTCGAGCCGAATGGGCTTCAGCACGGCGGCTTCAAATTGGAGCATAGACTTGATCACGAAGAGGTTGTTCGAATGGATTGGAACGCTGAAAGTGACTTACTTGCTATAACTCTTGCCGGAAAAGGACATAACGACTTGCAGTACGGCAAAGTGCAGTTCTATTACCGAAACAATTACCATTGGTATCTCAAACATGAAATTCAATTGCAGGATGGTGTGAAGGTATCTAATGTCCGATTTGACGAAATCAAGGGATACAATGTATCCATTTCTCTACAACATACCATTGATACTTCTCTACAAGAATGGAGAGATTACAGATTCATCTGGGACGCTTCTGCAACCTCGCAGCGGGGTACTGCTGTTGTTGTGGACGGAAATAATTTGAATCTGACCATGCTGGACAAGGCAATGATCCCACCTCCAATGTTTGCATCACAGCTTACCTTTGACAAGTCAGTTGCAGGCGTTTCG
>Ga0115005_10001289_pt1 | contig 19800 bp, 19 predicted proteins | sample ArcOceMetagenome_FD_87163 | JGI IMG/M metagenome (GOLD analysis project Ga0115005, IMG submission 87163) | Marine eukaryotic phytoplankton communities from Arctic Ocean - Arctic Ocean - Greenland ARC118M Metagenome | ecosystem: Environmental > Aquatic > Marine > Oceanic | place: Arctic Ocean... | reverse complement strand
TTCAGTCGCAACTGAATGCCAATTTAGAGGCACAAAATAGGTGCCTAAGTACCGACATGCTTGAATAACCTCTAAGTACTTAATGTCGTTACGCATTAATACAGCGATAGTATCGCTTTGCCCAATTCCTTGCTTTTGTAATATAGTGGCTAGCTTTTTAGATCTGATTTCAAATTCAGATCTAAAGGTAACGTTACCGTTCAAAAACAAGTTTCCGTGCATTTTTCACTCCAAATTTTGGGTTGCTGTAGACTATAAAAATACAAAAGGTTTAGTGTTATTAGAGTCCGAACATTGTGCTGATCTTGCACTAGTAGGTTATATGAGTAAATATAATACTGGTTTAAATAAGAATATTTGATAATAGGAGTCGTAATGGACGAAAAATTTCGGCAGTTAATCGAGCTAGGTGCTGGAGAGTTTGAACACGTAGATGGTTCACTCATTGCCCATCTTGAAGGTACTAGGTGTCTATTGAAGGCATGGAACGCATCAGATGTGTTGCAAGACGCTGGTTTGTATCATGCTGCTTATGGCACGTCGGCTTTTGTACAAAATTTATTTGAATTATCACAAAGGGATGAGGTGGCAAAAGTCATTGGTAGTGAAGCAGAAAATATTGTTTACCATTATTGTGCTTGCGACAGAGATGTTTTTTTTGCTCAGTTTGGTCAGGTGAATAAACCTGTATTTTATGATCGTATATCAACGGGAAAAACAGCTATATCCTCTGAGTTGTTGCAACAATTATGTGAACTTACCGCTGCTAACGAATCTGAAATTGCTATAAATAATCCCGATTTCATCGCTCAAAATGGCACTGGCCTTGTAGACTTATTTAGCCGCATGCAAACGTTTTTAAGTCCCAGCGCTCAGCGAAAAATTCAATATGTTTTTGCTTCCAACATAAGTACAAGAAGCAAGCAATCATAGCGTAATGACTTAAGAACATGATTTTGATATAACAATTGTCATAACGTTATTGCTGACAAGTTCTAGTCCAAAAATAATTCAGTACTGAAATATCGCTCGGCATTATCAGCAAAAATAGTCACAATATTCTTATCTTTGTTTTGTATTTTTTGCCCCACTTTGACGGATGCCCAAGCTGCAGCCCCCGAGGAAATGCCAACCGGTAAACCTTCTACTTGCGCCAGCATACGTGCAGCTTGAATGGAATCTTGGTCAGATACAGTGATGATTTCGTCCAATACATCTAAGCATAAAACATCAGGCACATGTCCCGAACTTAATCCTTGGATCTTGTGAACACCTTTTTCACCTTTACTTAAAATAGGGCATGAAGCCGGTTCTACAGCGATAATTTGAATACTGGGATTACGAATTTTTAACGCTTTTGCAATTCCGGTAATAGTGCCACCTGTACCAACACCTGCGATTAAAATATCCACTTTACCAGCGGTATCTTTCCATATTTCTTGTGCAGTACTATTAAAGTGCATATCGGGGTTAGCTTGATTAGCAAATTGGTCGAGCATTACAGCATTTGGTTTTTCATTTACCATTGAACGGGCTTTATCTATTGCTCCTTTAGTCCCTAATTCTTTGGCAGTGGTAACGAGTTGTGCACCGTAGTGTTTGATCAGCTTTTGTCGTTCAATCGACATATGTTCTGGAATTACAATGGTTAACTTTATTCCTTTCATGGCGCAAATCCATGCGCAGGCCACGCCATTATTACCTGATGTCGGTTCGATAATCTCAGTTTCTGTATTGAAGCTTTGTGACGCGGTAAGCGCTTCGATCATCGCCATTGCTGGACGGTCTTTAATTGAACCTGCGGGGTTAAAGTATTCTATTTTGGCTAGAATGTTAGCTTTTACTGAATACTTTTCAGCTAATCTACTTAACCGCACTAAGGGAGTATTACCTATGGTCTGAGTGATATCGTCATATATTCTAGGCGTAGAAATGTTGACAGGATTGATGGTCGGTACAGTCGTAATATTTTGAGCTAGGGTATTAATTTGTGCATTCATGGATTAGTAATCACCTTAAGTTGTATGCTGAGTATTTTGACATGAGTGACTTGGAATAAAATTGCATATAATTCTCTTATATTTTGATATGGTAGAAAAATATTCTATAAAATCATGATAATGCGATATTTAAAGTTATGGATAAGTTAGATAGAGAAATACTTAGGTTGTTACAGATAGACGCCACTCAATCAGTGGCAGGTATTGCAGAACAAATAGGTTTGAGCACTACCCCTTGTTGGCGACGTATTCAGTTGTTGGAAAAACAAGGCATCATTGATAAACGTGTGGCTCTGCTTAATCCTGAAAAAATTGGCTTAGGCATGACCGTATTTGTACAAGTTAAAGCTTCGAAGCATGACTCTGTGTGGTTAAAAAAGTTTGCTGATCACGCGGCATATATTGAACAAATTGTGGAATTTTATCGAATGAGTGGTGAATATGACTATATGCTCAAAGTAGTAGTAGCAGACATGCAAGCCTTTGATGTATTTTATAAGAAATTGGTAGATGGCATAGATTTGTCTGACGTGACCTCGAGTTTTGCTATGGAACAAATTAAGTACACTACTTCTTTACCTTTATAGGTCAGTCTTTATAAGACTGGCTGTTTAGGCTTTTAGACCCAACCGAATAAAAAACGTGTCATCAAAATAAGGTTCGTGTATGCATTGGTATTCCATTTTACCCCCCATTATTGCCATCGTTATTGTGTTTTGGCGCAAAGAAGTCATTTTGGCTTTGGTGGCGGCGATATTGTCTGCTGAGTTTTTGCTGGCTTATCAAAATCAAACTGAAGTCTTATTCACAGGTGCAATAGGCTCAGTCGAACGGGTAATAGAAATTATCACCTCTGCTGGCAATAGCCGGATTTTATTATTTAGTGTGCTAATTGGTGCTTTGTTAGCCTATATGCGTTATTCCGGTGGTGTAACCGCCACGGTTGAATTGTTAATCAAAAAGGGCGTGGCAAAGAGTAAAAAGCAGGTTGGGCTGATAACCATGTTCACTGGAGTCGTGGTCTTTATTGAATCGAATTTAAGTGTGTTGGCCTCGGGGATTCTAGCTAGAGGTTTGTTCGATAAGTTTAATATGAGCCGTGCAAGGCTGGCTTATATTATTGATAGTACCAGTGCACCAATCTGTATTCTTATTTTACTTAATGGCTGGGGAGCTTTCATTCTAGGCTTGCTGAGTAATTACGAATTGGAACAAAGTGCGGTATCAATTTTATGGGGCACTATCCCCCTTAATTTTTACGCTATTATTGCACTTGTGCTGGTGCTTTACACCATATTGGCTGACAAAGTTCATGGGCCAATGAAAGCTGCTGAGCAAGAACTGGCTAAATTAGAAGGTGAACAAATGCCAGTTGTCGCTAGCAAAGCGCGTTTTATGTTGTTGCCTCTAGCTAGTATGATTTTAGGTATGATAGGTTTTATGTTGTGGACCGGAAATGGCAATTTAGCCAGCGGCAGCGGCAGTAAGTCAGTGTTGTACGCGACAGTGTTGGCATGTTTTGTGGCCTATATTTTATTGCTAACTTCAAAACAATACACTCACAAAGAATTAGTAGATACCGGCTTTAAAGGCATGGGTGAAATATTACCTTTGGTCGCTATTGTGCTGTTTTCACTTACTTTAGGTGCGAGTTTAAAAGAGCTAGGTACTGGCGTTTTTGTGGCTAATATTGTGGGTGACTATTTACCTCTCAGTTTAATAGTGCCAGTGTTATTTTTAGCGGGGGCACTCATGTCTTTTACTACGGGCACGTCCTGGGGCACCTTTGCCATTCTTATACCGATAGGGGTTCCATTGATCCAAACGTTAGGATTACCACCATCACTGGTGATAGCCGCTATTTTAGGGGGGGGAATATTTGGTGATCATTGTTCACCCATCTCTGACACCACAGCTGTATCTTCTATTGCTTCAGGTTGTGACCTACTGACCCACGTTCGAACACAAATGCCTTATGCCTTGTTTGGTGGTGTCTTGGCTTTTGTTGGGTATTTTATTGCTAGTTTAGTCATGATATAAATTTATAAGAGAAAGCAAACATGCCTATCGGGATAATACCAAGTAAATTTATGGGGCAAGTATTTGTTTTGTTAATGAGTCTATGTCTTTTGGCATTTACAGAACAGGTTGACTAAGCACAGGTAACACCCAATCCATAGTGAAACAAGCAGCAGTGGCTATGCTTGATAGCTTCAGAGCAGATGTAGTCAAAGATGTTATTCGTTACCATGACGGATTTGACCCTATTGTGATTTCTGATTTGAAAAATGGGCTACACCATGAGTAACCTCCGGTTTGGAGATATGTACATTATCTTAAATGTGGACAGTAAATTGAGGCTGCTCCAGAGGTCAATAGGCGCCTGAAATCTATTGTGTTTTAGCCGCTTCTGAGTGTTACTCATTATGCCCTGCAAGTTTTAGTGATAACGCAATATTTGGTTTAATTAGTCAATAATTGGCATTTTTATACGCTTGCAAACTAGATTTTGCACATAACCCATTGAAAATATTAGCTATTTAATTTTGGCTTTAGATTTGCTATGTAGAGAGAATATATGAACAAAATTAGTTTGTATTCTATTTATATAAAGGGAGTAGGACATGTCTAATAAAAAAATCTTTTGGGGCGCGTTTATTATTTTATCATGTTGTGAGTTTGGGCAATTTGCTTATTCAAAAAACACATCGGAAAGTTTTCAAGAGGTCAAGCCTAAAAGCATTGTTTTGCATTGCTATGAAGAAAAGCTTTAGGCAGTGATCACCCGTTTAACGGAAAATGACTAAACTATTCATTGCCCTGATAATGTTCATGAATATTTGACTAATTTTGGTCTAAGTATATTATTTTTATTAATTTCGATTCGAATTGAACTGGAAAAAAACATTAGTAACACTTATGGTTACCGGATATGAAGTATATAAAAAATTTTCCTTTCCCCATTATTTTAAAAGTCTCGTTGTTTGGCTTGTTTTCTATTAGCTATTCTCAACATGTTTTAGCCGACAAAGTAGACGACTTTATTGACAGTATTTACGTTGCTACCTATGACTGCCCTGATGATCAATTTATGCCCCAAGTTGATGAGTATCTGAAGCAGCTCAATATTTTACCAGAACAGCTGATCAAGATAAAAGTACATAAAGCGCATTGGTTGATCTGTGTCGGCAAGAATGACAGATCACAAATTTTACTTGAAAATTTGTTATCAGATCCGCAGATGGATAAAAATTCTCAGAGTTATGCCAGTATACATTATCAACTAGGTTTTATTTTTGACGTGCAGGAAAAACCAGAAAAATGTGTCTTTTATCGTAAGTCCGAAAAGCTGGCTAAGGACAAGTTTAATGATATCTACTTAAGCTCTCAATTAGGACTCATCACCGTTTGTGGGCAAAACGGTGATGATGTTGGCGTAAAACTGGGGCGTTTATTTGCATTGCTGAAATTTTATTCATTGAAGGACGATCAAAAAGCACTCGCACATATTCACAATAATATCGGCTTGTTATACAGCTCTATTGGTCAGCGTGCACTGGCGGCAGAGCAGTATGAAAAATCTTACGAGCTTGGTTTAAATGTATATGAAGAGAAGAACCAACTTAATATTTTGATCAGTATTATTACTGCTCACACTGGCAGTGGTGATTTTGAGAAAGCAAAATTGATGATTGAGGAGTTGGGTAGGCGCAACATAAATGTTAATACACCTTTGAGTAATAGCTTGTATCACTTTGCTCAAAGCCGCCAAGCATACCGAACAAAGGATTATGAGTCTTTACGCACTAGTTTGCGTAGTTTGGACGTATTCCTAAAACAAATATCCCGCAAGACTATGAATCTTTTATATGATTGGTATGTTGCTGCGCTCTGTTTGCATGATGAAGACAGAGCATGTGTTAGTGATTTTTTACAAAAACAAAATGATACTAGTTTGGCTATGCCAGCGAGCTTGTCTAAGCACCTTCATTACGCAGGATTTTTAGTTAAAGCCCACTTGTTTATGGGAAATGTTGACGCCGCGAAACTTAGCTTTGATAATTATTTTGGCATCTCGCTAGATAAAATTAAAAAACAACAAGCATCAGCCAGTGTTCTGGGTGTGGCTAACTTACACAATGAGATCATTGGCTTAGAAACGAGTTTAGTTGAAGCTGAAGAACAGCGCTTGCAGGTCATTTTATTGGTGTTAATGACTATTCTAGGCTCGATAGGTTTGGGTTATCTAACCTTTGGTAGGAATTATCTAAATAAGTTAGCCACTGATCCTCTAACAGGTTTGTCTAACGAACATTCTGTAGTCGCCAAGATTAAAAAGGTAAAAGCACCCATAGATGAAAAGGTTAACGCACTGGCACTATTTGATGTGAGTAACTTGACTGCTGTTAATACTGAGTACGGTTACAAGGCCGGGGAATTAGCCCTAAAACAAGTCGCCGAATGTTTAAAGCATGTAACCAGAGAAAAAGACATTGTTGGACGTGTTGGCGCAAACCAATTTATTGTTTGTTTAGTCAATATTGAAGATGCAGTAGCCAAAGAGCTATTCTCAAGAGTTCAAAAAGCCTTAGCTGATGTAAGCTTTAAAGTAGGTAGTGGAGAAAAGGTTGATGTGCGCTCTAATATGCACTTATATAGCTCGGTTACCAGCCTTTCCGATGCCGAAGAAGTTTTAGCTGAAATCCGTAGTGTTTTACGTAAGGCATAACCATTTTTAAATCTCTCAGCCTTAACCCCTTTATCACCTTTAATATTCATGAGTTTATAAACACTTAACAATGAAACTGTTACTCCCCCTTAAATATTACGATGATGCCGGCAGAGTGAAACCTGCTGTGGCTTTATACTTTTGTATTGTTTTTTTATCTAGAAGTCTGCTGATATTAATTGGTTCGATTTCAGTTCGAGAAAATGGTGAGCAGTTGTTGGCACTGTTCTATCCTGAAAAGCAGTATCTTTATATTAGCCTCTGCATCGCATTTCCGGCATTTTTGGGATTATTACTTTTGGGTTTTAGAGAAAAAATTTGGCAGGCAAATAGGTGTTGGATATTTTCTTGTATTAAACCATTGTTAATCTTGTCTGTGCTAGCTGATTTGGGCTTACATATTATGCTGGCTAGCATTGAGTATTGGCAATTCTCATGGGTAATTGCCATTACATTGCTAATTGACTCGCTAATTATGTACTTTTTGATAAAAGACAAACACACGCAGCTGATGTTAACAGACTGGAAAAGATCTTTTCCGATCAAGTCAGCAACAAACCCATTGGTTTAAAAGCACAGTTTATATAGCACCTCTCGCCTATTGTAGATTGTTTGCCAGTGCTTGGTCGTAATAACTCCTGACACTGATTTGACTATCATTCACCAACCGTTGGTAACAAATACCAGCAAATGCATAAGTGCTGCCTGCATAGTTTAGTACCACACTAGGTGCGTCAGGATCTGATTCATCATAAGCCCAGTTGCCGCCAACCTTATTGCGAAAAATTTCGCCTATATAAGCACCATAGATATTACAAATTGTGAACACTGCGTTTTCTTCTAAAGCTTGATCTTTATATCGGACTAACCAGCTTAAAATTACATCGTCCACCACATCAACACTTTGATCGGAACCATCCAAGGTAAGGTTGAATTCTTGCTCTGTGGTAGTAACCGCATTTTGTGCGCTGTCTATCATTAAATCTGTCAGTTCCGCCGATGTCATTTGCATATTCTGTCTCTCTAGGTCTTTTATTTGACTATTGTGTTGTTTATTAGGGTATTTGTCGATTAGAAATGTAATTTCGTTAAAGTGATTCTGATTTGCATAGATGATCTGTAGTCTGTTATTTACGTATAAGCAAAGCTAAATAAAAATAGGTGTTTTCATTTTTGAAGTATTCTTTTGTTTTACCGTTATCTGCGCTCATTGCATTATGTCTTTTATCTGTTTTAGTGACCTACGGGGTCATTCCTTCAGGTTTAGACCTGTTGCAGAACCTGCAATCAAATTTTAAAGATTACTTTTATTTACTTATCTTATTGATCATTTTATTGGAATCTATTGTCTATGTAGGGTTCTACTTTCCTGGACAGTTTTTTGCTGTGGTTTTAGTTGTATTATCTAAACCTCAGCCGCAGGATATCATTTTATTAACTTTAGCTATGGTGGTCGCGGCAACACTAGGTTCATGCATTAATTATTTTTTAGGTAGAAATTTTGGTGAAGTAAAGAAACACCCACCAAATTTATCAGTTAAAAAATTGTTGGTGGCTATGATACACATCAATTCACTGGCATTTTTTATGTTTACTCAAGGTGCAAATCACAAATCACCCAAGGTCGTTCTTTGGGCTGGATTGCTTAACTTGCCGTATTATTTACTGCTTATTTGGGGAACGTCAGTCTTAAGTGAGCAAGTCATGCAGATGGCAGAAAATACTTGGTTTTTAGCCATAGCAGTAAGTATTTGGTTGGGTATCGCTTTGTTTTTAGACTATAAAAAGTTTAAAAAAACAAGTCAAAGCGATTAACTTTAACTTGCTTGATTATGTTTACTGATTAACTTGTCTATTACTTTTGCTGAAGCGACAAAACCAAAAGTAGCGGTAACCGCTACCGCTGCGCCAAAACCATTATTACAGTCTAATTTGACACTACCATCTGTCAACGTTTTGTTCATAGAAACACTGCCATCTGCTTGTGGATACCGCAGTTGCTCAGTAGAGAAAACACAGTCTATTCCAAAACGTCGTTTGGGGTTGGCACTGAAGTTATAAAACCTGCGTAGTTCTGAACGTAATTTTGCCGCCAAAGGATCTTGGATGGTTTTACTGAGATCAGTCACTGCAACTTGGGTGGGATCAATCTGCCCGCCAGCACCACCAATGGTAATGATTGGGATTTTATTACGTTTACAATGAGCGACCATAGCTGCCTTTGCTTTTATGCTATCTGTAGCGTCCACCACATAGTCATATGTTGAATTTAATAATTCTGACACGTTATCTGGTGTCACAAAATCTTCAATCTGAGTGACTCGACAAGCTGGATTAATTTGCATAACCCGCTGAGCCATAGCTTCCACTTTTGCTACTCCAACAGTATCTTGCAGTGCATGAATTTGTCTGTTGGTATTGGTGACACATATATCATCAAGGTCAATTAAAGTAATATTGCCAAGCGCTGTTCTGGCTAAAGCCTCTGCTACCCATGACCCTACGCCACCAATGCCAACCACACATACATGTGAATGGCGCAAAATATCAGTTCCTGACAGGCCGTACAGGCGCTGAGTGCCCCCAAACCGCTGTTCTATTTTATTCATAAAGTTGACACGCCCTCTTATTCTTGGGGATTATATCAGTGCAGGCCGATAGGCGGTAAATGTATTAGTAACTTTTTAAACAAGATAAATAGGCTTTCTTAACATTGGCTCATGTGTATATTATGGGCAGAATAGTAACTCGGGTTTACAGCTGTGATTTTAGATAACTTTAGAGCAAAAAGTTATTCAACACTTTGAAGTGAATAACGGCATCTGAAAAAGGACAACAATGTGAATTATAATACTGATGTTGTTGTCATTGGCGCGGGAATTATTGGCGCCGCGACTGCTTGGCAATTGGTTCAACAATATCCCCGTAAGAAAATACTCCTTTTAGAGAAAGAGAGTCAGGCTGCTCGTCATCAAACAGGTAGAAATTCTGGCGTGATCCACGCAGGGGTCTATTATCCAGCCGATAGCTTAAAGGCAAAATATTGTAAACAGGGCCTAGAAGCGACTATTCAGTTTTGCCAAAAATATAATTTGCCGTATTCACAATGTGGAAAGTTGTTAGTTGCCACAAACTCCCAAGAAGTTCAGCGTATGCACGACTTGTACGCCAGGTGCAAAGATAATCAGTTAGAGCCTATTTTACTTAGTCAGCAAGCGTTAAATAATATTGAACCTAACGTTACCGGCGAAGAGGCGATTTTAGTTAAAAAAACGGCCATCACAAATTATACCGCCATCACTGATACGTTGGTTAAGTTGTTTGTGGCTGCTGGCGGGGTGGTTCAGTTTAATCAGCAGGTTGTCGCTATATCTGAATCAGAAATAGGCTTAAGTGTTGATACTACAAACGATACTATTCAATGTCGTATTTTAGTCAACTGCGCAGGTTTACACGCAGATCGCATTGCAAAAATGTTAGACGTGGATATTGATTATCAAATCGTTCCTTTTAAAGGAGAGTATTTTAGATTGCCAGCAAAATATAACGATTTAGTTAAACATCTTATTTATCCTATACCTGATCCTAATCTGCCTTTTCTTGGCGTTCATCTGACCAAAATGATTGATGGCTCTATTACTGTCGGGCCAAATGCGGTGTTGGCTTTTGCTAGAGAAGGTTACGATAAATGGCAGTTTAGTTTTGAAGATAACCTGGAACTACTTAAATTTTCCGGAACTTGGCCACTAATAAAACAACATTTTGGGAGTGGACTCACTGAGTTCAAAAACTCAATGTATAAAAAAGGCTATTTGGAATTGGTGCAGAAATATTGCCCTAAAATAACCCTCGAAGATTTACAGCCTTACCCCAGTGGTATTCGCGCTCAGGCAGTAGACAAAACTGGGGCTCTAATCCACGATTTTAAATTTTTAGAGACAGAGCATAGTTTGCATATTGGTAATGCCCCTTCGCCTGCTGCAACCTCAGCGCTTCCTATTGCCGAGAGTATTCTCCTAAAATTAGCTGATAAACTTGAACTTTAAGCTGAGGTCTAGTGATATTAAATGCTGTTTTTTCGAGCGAAATCACAAATAAATGTGAGTTCCATTATCTTCTTGATTGAATAACCAGTCATGCTTTAATACTATTGGTGTATATTAATCAGCGCAATTTTGCTGCCTAGATAAATTAAGAATAATTAAAAAAGGAAAGTGTGATGAAACCTGTTGTATTAGCTGGTGGAAGTGGTAGCCGTTTATGGCCTAAATCCAGAGCTGCTTTACCTAAGCAGTTTTTAAGTCTGACAAGTGACTTAACCATGTTGCAAGACACCATTGCAAGGTTAGAAGGTTCAAATGCTGAGCAGCCTATTGTGATTTGTAATGATGCCCACCGATTTTTGGTTGCAGAGCAGCTTCGGCAACAGGGTATCCAACATGGTGGGATTTTACTTGAGCCTATGGGGCGCAATACTGCACCTGCAATTGCTTTAGCTGCCTTACATGCGTCGTTAAATGGTGAAGATCCGATTTTGCTTATTTTAGCTGCTGACCATCTTATAAATGATGCGCCGGAATTTCATAAAGCAATCACTCAGGCAGAGGCGCTAGCCAACCAAGGTAAATTAGTCACTTTTGGCATTGTCCCAGACTCTGCTCATACAGGTTACGGTTACATTAAGCGTGGCGACAAGGTCGACAGTGAAGACGTAGGTTTTGATGTGGCTAACTTTGTGGAAAAACCCGATCTAGCTACTGCCCAGCAATATGTTGACTCAGGCGAGTTTTATTGGAACAGCGGCATGTTTATGTTTAAAGCCAGTCGTTACCTTCAAGAGCTTGAGAAATACGCGCCTGATATGTTGGCAATATGTAAAAAGGCCATAGCCTCTGAATCCACTGACTTGGAATTTGTACGAGTGGACGGCGATGTATTTGTATCTTGTCCTGATGATTCCATCGATTATGCGGTAATGGAAAAAACAGACTCAGCTTGTGTCGTACCCCTTGATGCAGGATGGAGTGATGTAGGCAGTTGGTCTTCATTGTGGGAAACGGCCAAACAAAAAGATGCCCAAAATAACGTGGTGATCGGTGATGCTATTCTTGATGGCGTGACCAACAGCTATATCAATTCTGAACAGCGACTTATTTCTGTGGTGGGTTTAGATAATGTTGTTGTAGTCGAAACTAAAGATGCTGTGTTAGTCGCACACAAAGACAAAGTACAAGATATCAAAAATGTGGTTAACCAACTTAAAGCAGAACATCGCCCGGAGTGGGAATTCCATAGAGAAGTGTTTAGACCTTGGGGCAGCTACGACTCGATTGATCACGGTGAACGTTTCCAAGTTAAACGTATCACGGTAAAACCTGGCGAAAAGCTTTCAGTGCAAATGCATCACCACAGAGCCGAGCACTGGATAGTGGTATCAGGCACTGCAAAGGTCACCAATGGTGATGAAACATTGTTATTATCCGAGAATCAATCAACTTACATTCCTATTGGCGTGATACATGCGTTGGAAAACCCAGGTAAAATTCCTCTGGAGCTAATTGAAGTGCAATCTGGTACTTATTTGGGTGAAGATGACATTGTGCGTTTTTCTGACCGTTATGGGCGTGTTGAAGCCAAATAAGCGCAGCTTATATTGATTCCTAAATAAGAGAATTTATGAAAATTACATGTTTTAAGGCGTATGACATACGCGGTAAATTAATAGAGCAACTTGACGAACAAGTAGCCTATCGTATAGGTCGAGCTTTTGCAGAATATATGTTGGCAAAAACTGTGGTAGTAGGGGGCGATGTTAGACTAACTTCAGAGCCACTTAAATTGGCCTTAGCCGCGGGTTTAATCGACGGTGGTGCAGCTGTGACCGATTTAGGTATGACAGGTACCGAAGAAATTTATTTTGCCACTAAATATCTTGGCGTGGATGGTGGTATTGAAGTTACCGCCAGTCACAATCCTATTGATTACAACGGCATGAAGTTAGTCAAAACTGACTCTAAACCAGTCAGTGGCGATACCGGATTATTTGCTATTCGTGATCTGGCCGAAACCTATGCTATTGAAGACGTACAAACAAGACTCGAATTTTATGCTAATGCTTTAGTCAGTGAGCAAGCGTTTATTCAAGGTGAAGCGTCGGTTGAGGTGAATAAGCTTGCGGCTACTGGGCAATATAGCAAGTTAGACAATATGCAGGCTTATGTCGCCCATATGTTGACTTATATTGATACTAGTAACATTACACCAATCAAATTGGTAGTGAACGCTGGTAACGGTGCTGCAGGTGGCGCATTAGATGCTATCCAAAGCGCTTTAGAAGCCGCCAATGTGCCTGTTGAATTTATTAAAGTGCATCACCAACCAGATGGGACCTTTCCTAATGGTATTCCTAATCCTTTATTACCAGAGAGCAGAGCCGATACAGCTAATGCTGTAATCGAAAATTCAGCCAATATGGGCATTGCCTGGGACGGTGATTTCGATCGCTGTTTCTTGTTTGACGAAAAAGGTGACTTTGTCGAAGGTTATTATATTGTTGGTTTGTTAGCTAAAGCCTTTTTAGATAAAAAGCCAGGCTCAAAAATCATTTATGATCCAAGAGTATATTGGAACACCGAAGATATTGTTTTATCAGCAGGTGGTATCCCCATAAAAAGTAAAACCGGCCATGCCTTTATTAAAGAACGCATGCGTGCAGACGATGCGGTCTATGGTGGTGAAATGAGTGCCCACCATTATTTCCGTGATTTTGCCTATTGCGATTCGGGGATGATCCCATGGTTGTTGGTAGCAGAGTTGTTATGTACCACACAAAAACCTCTATCGCAGTTAGTGGAAGAGCGTATTGCTGCTTTCCCATCTTCAGGTGAAATTAACAGTACACTGGCCGATCCTGACGCGTCCATTAAGTCCATATTGGACAAATATGAAGCTACTGCTTCAGTCGTGGATTATACCGATGGCATTGGTTTGGAATTTGAAAATTGGCGCTTTAACTTACGCAAGTCTAACACTGAACCAGTTGTTAGATTAAATGTTGAATCTAGAGCTGATATTACTTTGATGGAACAAAAAACAGCAGAATTGTTGGCACTGCTAAAGTAAATTTTTTCTTGTTTTCTTAAAGATATTGACCATTTTAGAGCCAGCTATTCAGCTGGCTCTTATATTTTATGCATTTCATGCGGTGAATAAGGGCCCCTAAGCTAACACCTAGTAAAGTGATGTAACTGATAAAGTGTATCTCCCAGATATGCTTTTATAATCAAACTAGCAGACAATTAGTGTCTCAAAGTAACCAAGGTTAACAATTTCAGAGTAAATGGCTTTCACTCATTGAGTCAGTATATCTTTTACAAAATTGACGCTATTTCACGTTGTATATTTCTGATTCAAATCCACAGCCAAAAATTGTTTTCAATCTTAAAATCCCATTTGATTACTTAGACAGTAAAATAACGACTTACTGATGATGAAAAATCAGTATTTATACCTAAATGATCTCAAATTAAATATGAAGGATCAATTGTGAAGGACTATCCTCATATATACCCACGCTACCCTAAAATAAGCAATTCCGCGGTAGCAAGGATATAGCACTAATACAGAATGATGCTGTTTGGTAACTTCCTATTTCTTCAAATTAGTGCTTCTAAATCATCATTAGCGAATAATGAAATGGAGAAGAAAATGTCAAAAGTCAGTGCAAAACTTGTAAAAGCAGTTAAGCAGCTAGGAAAGGTGTTTACTAGCTTAGGCGAGCAACTGGAAGAAATGAATAAAGCTTGTATCGCTTCAGGGCGTATCCCCGACGCTATGGTTGATGTGTTGTATCATGGTTCTAAAGAGTTATTGAGCTCCGCCAAATCGTTTGCCGCACTTGGAGGTGAAGCTACTGTAGGTCTTGGCGTTTCAGCTTCTGCGATGGAAGAAAGCGCGTGGGCGATGGAACGTGAGGCGTGGTGGAAAGTAGCTGAAGATTTTACTGAGTTAGACTCTCAGTTCACTGGATTAAACAAGGGTTTTCGCAAAGAGTCCGCGTTAGTAAACACCTGTAACCCTGATAGTATCGTTCCTAAGCTCATACTAAGTGCCGGTGGGGACTTGGGAGCCGCCGGGCATGTGTTCGCAGTTGCTGCAGGGGAATTGTTAAACGAGCGTGTAACTCAAGGTCTGCAGCACGTATTTTCAGCTGGGGAGTTATTTGTATCTGTTGGCAACAGTTTGATTAGTACCTCTGAGGAATTAGATAATTTAGCAGTAGGTCCTTGGTCAGATGATTGCACCTGCGGCACCTTTAAGTGGGTCAGCGAAGGCTGGATAGATAAAACTTGGGTTTTATACGAATGTGTGAAAGATGTGGGTACTTTTTGTTCTGTATGTATTTGGCAGGAAACAGCTCGAACAGTAAGGTTTCACAGTCGTAAACCCTCCACACCCGAACCGCGGGAAGATTAAGGTCTGTTATATGGGAGTTCATTGTGGCACCTATTAGTATAAGTGGTGCCACATGCCAGCAAGGATTAAACCTGTTAAATTAATACCTAGATTATTGACTTATTTTACTTCCTCACCAGCAGCTTGTTTATCAGCATGGTAACTAGAACGCACCATTGGACCGCAAGCAGCATGGCTAAAGCCTAAGTCTTTGGCTATTTCACCGAGTTCATCAAATTCATCTGGGTGTACATAACGTTTTAGTGGGAAATGGTGTTTGCTGGGTTGTAAATATTGTCCCAACGTTAGCATTTCTACATCGTGTGTCCGTAAATCTTTTAATACTTCAGCTATTTCTTGTTTGTCTTCGCCCATGCCCATCATTAGGCCAGATTTTGTAGGGATATGAGGATGTTGCTGTTTGAATTTCTTCAATAAGTCTAAAGACCATTGGTAGTTAGCGCCAGGACGGCATTCTCGGTACAAACGTGGGATAGTTTCAAGGTTGTGATTAAACACATCAGGTGGGCCTTTCTTGAGTATTTCAAGGGCTTTGTCCATACGTCCTCTGAAGTCTGGTACCAACACTTCAATCTTGGTAGATGGACTGTGTTCGCGAATAGCGGCTATGCAATCTACGAAGTGCTGAGCACCACCGTCGCGCAAGTCATCTCGGTCTACAGACGTAATGACCACATACTTTAACTTCATCTCAGCAATGGTTTTAGCTAACTTGATTGGCTCTTCTGCACTAGGAGGTAAAGGTTTACCATGAGCTACATCACAAAATGGGCAACGACGGGTGCAGATATCACCCAAGATCATAAAGGTTGCAGTACCGTGATTAAAACATTCTGCTAGGTTAGGGCAACTGGCTTCTTCACAAACCGAATGCAAATTATTTTTGCGAAGGGTCTTTTTGATATGGTCAATTTTGTCAGTATTACGGGGAAGCTTAATTTTTATCCACGCAGGTTTACGCAACATCTCGGCCTTTTCAGTAGGCATGATGGTAATAGGTATATGTTTAACTTTTTCGTCATCACGAAGTTTAACTCCGGCCTCAGGGCGTGCGTTAGTCATTAAAGCCTTCTCTATATTCTTTGTTTTTTATACCTAATAAGGCAGTTAAATGATCAGTCAATTTTGAGCCTGCTTCAGCTAATGTATTAGGACCATTAAGTTGTTCGCAATCTATCATTTCCAGACCCGCATATCCACATGGGTTTATTCGTTGAAACGGGCTTAAATCCATATTGACGTTTAACGCTAAGCCATGGAAAGAGCAACCTTTGCGTATTCTAAGGCCAATAGAACATACTTTTTTACCATCAACATACACGCCAGGGGCATCCGCTTTAGGATAAGCATCAATTGCATATTCTTTTAGGGTGTTAACCACGCATTCTTCCAATGCGGTGACTAAATCTCGCACCCCTAGCTTGTTGCGTTTAAGGTTAAGTAAAACGTACATCATTAGTTGACCGGGCCCATGATAAGTGACTTGGCCACCTCTATCTACTTTGACCACTGGAATATCCCCTGGCATTAGCAGATGTTCTTCTTTACCCGCTTGCCCTTGAGTGAACACCGGTTGATGCTCAACTAACCAAATTTCGTCGGCGCTTTCAGCACCTCTATTATTGGTGAAGTCCTGCATGGCTTGCCAGATAGGCAAATAGGCTTGCGCGCCTAATTGTCTTATAATTAATCTAGCTGGCATATAAGAGGTATCTTATTGATAAATTTTCTTCACAAAACAACTTTAACTAGCTCTAGTTTAGCTAGTTCAACATAAAGGGTTTCCATATGTGCTTTGCTGGTCACTGTTATGCTGAGTGAAATTGAGTGGTAAGTACCTTTAGAGCTTGATTTTACCATTGGTACGTAATCACCTGGCGCATGAACCTGCAAGCAAGATATAACATCTTGGGGTAAACGTTCATGGGCAACACCCATGATTTTAAACGTTTGTTGACATGGGAAGTCCAGCAGTTGATCAAAATTAGTGTCCATCTTTCTCTCGAATATTTATTAAGGGACAGAGTATTAACTCTCAAAACCAAGCTTCAGTTTGACAAAATCTAGCATACGGTCGATAAGCCCACCTTCTTTTACTTCTTGCAAAGCGACTAATGGATACTCCGCAATATCTTCACCTTCGATTTGTAAGTAAAGTTTTCCTACTACTTCGCCTTTGGCAATCGGCGCTTGTAAATTTTTGTCTAACTTAAAGTTAGCTTGTAAATTTTTGCTTTGGCCACGAGGAATATTAATTGGGGTATCTTGCAATATACCAAGATCTACAGTCTCTTTGTCACCCATAAAGATACGGTGTGAAACAAAGCTGTCACCGGCTTTATAAGGGGTGATGGTTTCATAAAAACGGAAGCCGTATTTGAGCAGTTTTTTATTTTCTACTTTGCGAGCGCGTTCGCTGTCTGTGCCCATCACAACTGAGATTAAACGCATGTCACCTTGGTAAGCTGAAGTAATCAAGCTGTAACCTGAATCTGAAGTATGGCCTGTTTTTATACCATCTACATTGAGGCTTTTATCCCACAATAAGCCATTGCGGTTATATTGTTTAATATCGTTGAAGGTAAACTCTTTTTCAGCATAGATAGCGTACTCTGCAGGTACGTCTCGTATTAGCGCCGCTGATAAAATCGCCATATCTCTAGGTGTAGTATTGTGCTCGGCATCATGTAAACCATGACTGTTTACAAAGTAAGTTGAGGTCATGCCTAATTTTTCAGCGTGCATATTCATCATGCTGGCAAAGGCATCTTCACTGCCGGCAATGTGTTCTGCCATTGCCACACAAGCATCATTACCAGACTGAACAATAATGCCGCGGTTAAGATCGGCTACTGATATTTGTTTGCCTACTTCGATAAACATTTTCGAAGAGTCAGGAAAGTTTTTAGCCCAAGCATTTTCAGATATAGTCACCATATCGGTTTCTTTGATATTACCGTTTAGGAGCTCAATGCCAATTACATAACTGGTCATCATTTTGGTTAAGCTAGCGGGAGGGATCTGAATGTCAGCGTTTTGTTCTGCTATGACATTACCTGTTTGGAAATCCATCAAGATGAAACCTTTAGCCGCGACACTAGGCGCAGGTGGAATAACTACCGCAGCTGAGGCTGAGAAGAAGCATAAACATAAACACAGGACTATGCTGCTTATAAGAGAACCGAAATACGTTTTTGGTTTAAACATTAAACTACCGTTTTTGAAATGTTGTAAGAATAGAAGTCTTAGACATGTCTTATTCGACATAAATAACGACCTCAAATTTTGCCGAGCAATATAGCACTTTGAGGGTTAAATTGCTGCTCAACTAATGACTTATCCTCAATAACTTGGGGCTTTTTGTCAGTATCAATGATGTGAGACTCAAATTATTATAAAAAGTTTAGATTTACTCAGGATTAACCGATGATATGTGCTTAATCGGAGTAAATTTTGTAAGCGCCAGGATAGTCATTGCTTTTAAGCTCAATAAGCAACTTATCTGCCTCATTTTCATTTTTCAAAGGGCCAAGGTGTAACTTGTAAATGCCTTTTTCGAATCTCGTTTTGTAGGGGTGTTGGTATAACGTTTTTAAACCACTAGCTAATTTTTCTATTTGTGTTTTATTTTGCAAAGCGGCCACCTGAATGAACACCTGTTGGTTGGTCTTATTGGTGTCTTTATTGATGATTACAGGGGATCGCCCAACTGTGACCTGTCCTGTTTCGTCGACGTGAATAACATCCACTTTCACATCCCCAACCCCTGTTTTTAGCATATCTAGCTTTAACGCTGCCGCATAAGATAAGTCTATTATACGGCCCCTATGAAAAGGCCCTCTATCGTTGACCCTAACCACTACCTGCTTGCCATTTTGTAAATTGGTAACACGTACAAAAGAAGGTAATGGCAACGTTTTGTGTGCGCCCGACATTTGGTACATATCGTAAATTTCACCATTGGAGGTTAAGTGACCATGAAATTTCTCTCCATACCAACTTGCGAGGCCTTTATCGCTAAAACCTTTACCAGTTGGGAGCGGCTGGTACCTTATTCCTCTTATTGTATAGGGTCGCATATTAGCAGGCGCGTACGACTCATATCTAGCTACGGCATCATTACTAGTCACTTTTTGCGAAACAACTTTGGGAGCCGAGTCTTGATGTTGGTAATAACGTCCTTTAGGAGCACAACCAGCAATTGTCAGGATTAAAATAATTAGACCAAAGCAACGAATAGAATTTATCATGGCAGAGCTAATGGCCTACTTTAGCGGTTGTTGCGGCGTTGAAACCTTGATTAAGTTGTTGGCTGAATTGATATACTGCCATGGCATATAATGGACTGTGGTTATAGCGGGTGATTACGTAGAAATTGGCTAAACCTACCCAATATTCTTTATTATTTAGTTGTTCAAACTCGAGTAATTTTACACTCGTGTTTTTGCTTAACTTGGTGGCAGTAATACTTACCCCTGCATCTTGTAACTGTGACCACTTATGAGAATATTTAAGTGATTTTGACAACAATTTTGAGTATTCAGTACCGCTAACGTTAGCTTTAAACGCAATCTCAGAATTGGCCTTCCACTTATG
>Ga0115005_10001286_pt1 | contig 19815 bp, 16 predicted proteins | sample ArcOceMetagenome_FD_87163 | JGI IMG/M metagenome (GOLD analysis project Ga0115005, IMG submission 87163) | Marine eukaryotic phytoplankton communities from Arctic Ocean - Arctic Ocean - Greenland ARC118M Metagenome | ecosystem: Environmental > Aquatic > Marine > Oceanic | place: Arctic Ocean... | reverse complement strand
TCGTTGCGGCTGTCGGCCAAAACGACACTGTAATTTTATCCGGCACCATTAACAACAACATGGCCGCGGGCTGGAATTTGAAAGTTGACTCTGCCACCAGCGGCATACTTAAGCGAGGTTTAGGTGGCGTTGGCAACCAAATCAATTACGGTTCAATCAAGTTGGTCCAGACTGGCGGCACTTTGGGTAACGGCCTTACCAACCCTCATACTAGTGACCAGGATGTGAGCTCAGGCTCTACCACTTTCGTCACTACTACCGCCGCTACTAGCGCAACAGTAGGTTACGCCTATGATCTTCAGATCTCTTGGGCTAAAGACACTGCGTTGCTAGAAGGCTCTTACACAGACGCGATTACCGTAGTTTTATCTACAGACTCATAAGTTAGCCTGCGTGGTAAGTGGCTCAAAGGATTGGGCTATTAATCGCATGAGCTGTCTTAGGGCAGTTTATGCGAAATTTGAAGAGCCATTGTTCCATCCCTGGCAATGGCTCTTCAAATTTCGTTTTAACTTTTCTTAGCAAGGTAATTGACGATTTCATTATCTCCTGAAACAACTAGCTCCTTACGGAAACGACTCAATGAAACATTGGATTCTATACTGTAAAACCTTACTTGCAATTTGTGTTTTTATACCATTACAGGCCTCTGCTTACAATGTCTCTCCTAGCATTGTCACCTTGTATAGTATAGGTAGTGCTTCTAGCACCTTCTTCCGCATAGACAACAGGGGCCCAAAGCCCACCGCGGTAGAATTTCAAATTCTCGAGCACAGTAAGGACATACATGGAAAACCTATCAAAGGCGAAGATGCAGGCGACGACTTTGTTATTTATCCTAGCCAGGTAGTGCTGATGCCAGGTGATGAAACTAGCGTTCAAGTACTGTGGATAGGAGACTCTCACTTGGAGAGAGAGCGCGCATACACTTTTTTAGCACGTGAAGTTGCCATCCCTAAAGACGCATCGGAACAAGTAGGCAATGAATCTGGCATGCGCTTGGATATTACCGTTTTAATGAATTATGAAGGCCGAGTTTATGTTACCCCACCGGGCACCAAACCCAACCTAGTGCTAGAGGCTGTGAACCAAAACCCAGTAGTTGAGTCGCCCTCTATGATTGAAGTTATTGTGGCCAACCACGGCAGTGCCCACAAATCACTGATAAATATTTCTTTGATTTTTGAACCCCTTGACGCCAACGGCACTGTGCTAAAAGATAAAACCATCAGCCTAGCCTCCAGCGAAGTCCCTGCTATGCGAGCACACCTTCTTGCTGGTTCTAAACGACGCTTGCTCATTCCGCGGCCTGCGGGCTTGCCACTGGGAAAATTTAATCTACTCCTGTCAGAATAAGCACACAGCAATGCACACGCCATTTAAACGGAGAATTCTTCTGTTCATTGGTATGGTGACCTTTCTCTGCCCAGTGGCATCGATATCCGCAGATGAGAACAGTCCGCGGCCCTCTACAAAGACTCGCGATGAGCTATTTTTACAAATATTCAAGCGCTCCGCCCCCGACATCCCCATTAACAGCTACATTTTCATCGATATTAACGGCGGAGCGCAACAAAAGGTTAAGGCCGTTTTGTCGGCAGACGAATATAGTATGCTTTTACACGCAAAATCTGTTTTTGCAGCCTTGTCTCAACAATCATTATTGCCCGATGTCCTGCGCCGCCTAGAGGCACAAATTGACGCTGACGGCTGGATCAGCCGCGCTGCGTTAGAGCAACAAGGTCTGTTAACGTCATTCAATCCATCTGAGTTTTCACTTACCGTGAGTATGTCGCCAAAGATGCGACAAAGGCAAATAAATTATCTAACTGCCCCCATGATCGCCCCATCCTCTGTGGCCGCAATTCATCCTTCCCCAGTATCAGCCTACGTCAATTTAGACCTTAAAAGCGTGGTTAGCAACACAGAAACTGCAGGTAAAGCGACTAACGATAGCGTTACCGGATTTTCCACCACGGGGGCCATAAACGTAATGGGCGTGGTGCTAGAGAGCTCTGCATTGGGCCGTATTGACAGTGAAAATTCTTTAGAGAGAGGCGACATACGCCTTATTTATGACCAACCTCAACACGCACTCAGGTACACTTTTGGCGACCTACGCTATTCTTCAATGGGTTATCAAAATGCGCTAACCGTAGGAGGCGTAAGCGTTGCTAAAGACTTTTCACTACAACCCCATAAGCCTTCTTATCGCACCGATTATTATGATTTTTACCTAGAACGTGAAGCTACTGTACAAGTGTGGGTTAAAGAGTCCCTCGTGAGCACCTTGCAGCTACCTGCAGGCTCTCACGACATACGTGGGTTTACCCCATCTATTGGCCAGAATGACATCCAACTACACATAGAAGACTCTGCAGGCCGTAAAGAAGTGCTTGAGTTCTCCTATCTGTTTAATCCAATCCTACTACAAAAGGGTAGAAATAAGTTCTCTTACAACGCTGGTTTTCGGCGTGTGCGCAAAAATGACACCTACCAGTATGACGTAAACAAACCCGTTGTTGCGGCATCTTACCTACTAGGCTATACCGACAATCACACCCTAGGTGGCTATGCACAGGTAGATGATGTAATGACATTATTAGGCGGCCAAACTATCCATGCTAATCGATTCGGGCTTATTCAGCTGGACATGGCTGCTAGCCGCAATGCCGATAGCCAATACGGCCTGGCGGCCAAGATGGCTTGGAGTGGAACCTTTGGCGGCAAGCTGGGTAAAAATATTCAATCGTACTTAGGCCTAGAGTATTTAGGTAAAAATTTCGGTGCGCTCAACGATGCTTCTGCAACAGAAAAAGATGCTATCAACTTTAATGCCGCCCTAGCTTTCCCTCTAGGTAATGCTGTTAATGCACAGATCAGAGGCAGCTACACCCCCACCCGTGTCTCCAATAAAGTTGACGCGCATCTTGTGGATGTCACTATTACCAGAAGGTGGGGTAAATACCTTTCCACCCGCGCCGCTCTAAGGCGCTTGGGCTCTGATAAAAACATAACAAAAACTCAGCTGCTATTTGGCATTAGCTTCAATCGCTCCAGCGGTGCTAGCAATGTCTATATAAGAAAGGAGATGGAAAGCAATACGCTAGTTTCTGGGTGGGATTCGGGGCGCCCAAGTAATTCCTCAGGACCTTACGGATTTGCCACCACTAGACTGAAGTCTGGCAATGTGGAACACCGAGCTGGCGCCGGATACTGGGGCAATCAGGCCCGTGCAGAGGTGTCACATACACGCACAGCGGTGGACCAAACCACCGGTAGACTTGTGCGTGACAAAACGGCAATACACCTTCAAAGCACACTGGTATTTGCCGACAATACGTTTGCTTTGTCTCGCCCAGTGGTTGGAAGTTTCGCCATTGTTAAAGGCATAAAGGGCCTTAAAGGTGTCCAATTGAAAGTGAACCCAGATGGCCAAGGGGGAAGCAGCGCCTTGTCTAATGTGATCAGCCCTGCAGTGCTAGTTAATATCCCAAGCTATCGGCTGAAAGACCTGTCGATTTTACCGGTTAAACCACCGTTCGGCGCAACGCCCGATAAAATGACGTATTCTCTTGCAGCCACTTACAAAAGCGGCTTTCTACTGGAGGTTGGCAAGGCGCGGAGTATTGTGGGGCTAGGTACGCTGGTTGATGACCAAGGACAACCCCTTGAAAATTTGCCAATTGAGATAAAGCGCGTGGATGATAGCAACGAGAAAATTGTAACATCCACAACCAGTCGACGAGGCCGTTTTCAAATGCTCGACATTCAGCCTGGCTGGTATGAAATCCGCCCTTTATCTAGTTCACCGCTAGGCATTGTGGTTGTAGAAATTCAACAAACACAAAATAATGTTTACCGACTGGGTAAAGTCACTATGCCAAAACTACCATAACAATTGCCATTTATAATGTGGCTAAAAGGGGGATTGCAGCCTAACAATTAATTCGGCTTGGATATTCATAACAAATGGGCCGCCACGGGCTCTTTTATGACTTGGTCGGTGATCAATAAAACAACGTGACTGCGAAGGGCTTTGCCAGTTCACCGCTGCGCACTAGCTCGGCATTTGGGCAAGCTGTATTTGCCCTTTAATCACTAACACCAACACTTGAGTAACTACAGAAGCTCAATCAGGCTAAAAGTAGAGCAGTCGTTTTTGGTAGCCATGAAGTTGTATTAGCAATAGAAATATTTTGGCGTGAGCACGGCGTTCTTGATACTGAAGAGGCACGTTATGCGTTTACATCAATAGTATCTGGAATGTGTAAAGATTTATCTGGTAAAAAATCATTACCTATAGATCTGTTAAAGGGGCATTGTTCCAAGTTTGAAATATTAATGTACTTACAGCGCCAGTAGGCAAGCCCTCCTGGCCATGAAACTAGCGGGTTTAACCGCTATCCCTAGCTACAGTATATTGATGCTCTACCCATGACAGACCCTTATGCGAATATTCGACTAAGCGGCCAAGCCTACCTGCGCAGTATCCTTCATCCCTGAAGTTAATAACGCTATACAACGGTACCTCAACTGTGTGATAAAGGTTTGACGATAGCCCCATCTTATTGGCCTTTTCGATAATGGCATTAGGTGATTTTCCAAGCAGCGATGCAATGGCAGCGCTGGGTATCTTACCGTGCTGTTCACGCAATAGCGCAGTTTGGTTATAGTTCCAAGCCATTCCATTAATCTCCATTATATATTAGTGTTGCACAACTAAATTACCCAGTCGGGTGATATCCTGCTCACTCTCTAGTGCCTCTACGGCGACACTTATTTCATAGTGACCAGGCTTAATTTCTGGCATTTGAAAACGGCCACTTTGCCTGGTAACCGGTTGCACAACTTTTTTCATCTAAGTTATCTGCGTCTTTTATGTGGTGGATTTCAATCGGCATGTTGGCTAGAGGTGTCTGTTGATGTTCTACCAAGCTGCCAATTGCGAAGCTAGTCCGCTCCTTTCCAAGTTCCAATAGAAAACCACTCTTATATGTACTGACGAGGGAAAAGTTAATTTTTTCAGGCCTTACGCCTGGGGGTGGATTTATTGGTTCAATGGTCATGCTTCGTAACTGATAATCTGGCATATCAACAAGTACGGCGGGGCTGATCCAGCTCAACTGTGCCTTGCCATTGTCACTGCCATATGGGTCAATTTTCTACCTATCATTAATTGAATGGTACACATAAATTAATTGAGAATTAATGGTACATAATAATTAATTTAATATATATGGGGTCTTTTACCTATAAATAACACTATGTATTTTTTTTGGTAGGTATAGAAGGATTTTATATTTTAATAAAATACATTAAATTTAGTAAATTATTATAAAAATAAAACTGAAAGTATTTTTTAGTTATATATAAAATATAATCCGCGCCTTGATTATATTTATTTAAGAAGATTTTTGTTTTTTTAATTAATGGGCAGGTATGCCTAGGTATAAAAAATAGACTTACACAGTTATTAATCAACAGGAACCACAAGTAAGGTGATGGTGTCTGTGCCTCCCAGCATGGATAGGTCTGCAGGACAGCTGACTTGGAGTTCGAACTTGTAATCCACTGTTGCAGTTGTGGCTACCCCGGTATCAAGTAGCTCATTGGGTTAATAGCTGGGTAAACCTAGTTGGTTAGCATACTCAACCATTTCAATTGCGTTCGGAGTATTAAGCTTAGCAATAACCTCAGCACGATGTTTTTCTGCAGTACGTGGGCTTATATTCAACACGTTAGCGATACCTTTTGCGGTTTCACCATTAACCAAAAGCTTCAACACTTGCCGCTGCCGGCGAGTTAGGCCCATATTAGGAGTGTCATTTTCTGTGCTTGAGTCTATTAGACCGCTGGAAACTACAAATTCTTGGTCGCCCTCTAATACGTCTAGAATGGCGTTCATGAGTTCCTGACGGGAGCCGCTTTTAAGTGCGTAACCATCTGCACCTGCTGTTCTGGCTTGAGCAATACCAGAACCATCTTCATGGCTAGTAAGCATGAGGATTTTAATTTCTGGCCACTTCTGTTTAAACATATAGGCTGTTTCGTAGCCATTAACATTTGGCATGTTTATGTCTAGTAGTACTAAGTCTGGCTGTTCATGTTTAAGGGTAGATAACGATTCCTCATAGCCTTTGGCCATACCCAATACATGAATGCCTTGTTCAGCACCACGAGATGCAATCAAGTCTGAAATAGCGTCAAGTATAAGCTCCTGATCATCTATCAAAAAAACTTTTGCCTGAACCATAGGTAAATTCCCTTTACTAAAAACACTAAAACTGAAGTATGGTAACGAAAATTACTAATTACTTGCTAAGTAGCTTACTGTGCTATAGCGAAGGACTTTTTAATTTATAAGCCTATTTTAGCTAGACTGATAAGACTTAACAATGGGTATAAATGCCCATGGTAATCCCCCGATAAATAACCATTAAGGTTGGTCAGAAAACCATAATCGATAACCTATTAGTTGTTGATCAGCTTGTATAAGTAACGAGTTGATTGCCTCAGTATCGTAGGGCTCACTGATTAGATTTTTTGAATTCTCAATACTGTTTGTGATAATTCATTGGCACCAAATAAACCAGCATTGCCTACACATTTATGCAATTCGTGACTCAGTGCTTTGAAATTACGCGCGGTTAAGTAATCTGTGCACAATCGTACGGTAGCAATATTTTGGTTTACAAAATCATCAAACAGATGCATTAATACGGGGTCGGTATTAGGCCGTAAAGGCGAAGATGTGCAGCGGCTATTTATGTCTAGCGCTTGACTGATGGCATTGATAAGTTGCATTTGAGTAAACGGCTTAGGGAGTAATTGGCTGATACCCACCGATTGAGCTTGATCGCTCAGACCAGACCAATTATCTGCCGTATGCATTACAATTGGACAAATAGGGCTGCCAGTCTGATGTTCATAACTTCTAATGTTTTGGCTAACCACAAGTCCATTGATATCGGGTAGCCTGTAGTCCATTAATATTAAGTCTACGCCATGTTCTTTGAAGTGCTCTATTGCAGAGGTGCCTGTATCACAAATGCTTATGTTAGCTCCTGTCTTTTCAAGGAACGTGGTGATAACGTTCTGGTTAATGGAGGAATCTTCTACCAACAATATATTGATGCCTGTGAAGGAGTCTAGGGCACGCTCTGCAGTTTCGGGCACGTCCGTAATATTACGTTGGTCTATATCTGACGCATTGACGGTGGGTAAGGGTAGTGTAAGAGAAAAATGACTGCCGTGGCCTAAATGAGAAGTGACTATGATCGACCCGCCCATCGCTTTAGTGAGGCCCTCAGAAATAGCCAACCCTAGCCCAGTTCCTACGCAGTTATCTTTGGCGACAGGCAATGCAGAAGCATTTATCTGGGTTTGGTGTTGATAATAAGGTAAAAAAATGTGCTCAAGCTGAGCGTGTTCAATACCACAGCCAGTATCTGAAACTTCAAATGTGATGAGGTTGCTCTGGCCATTTTTGCGGCCCTTGCTGTGATTTTCTGTTGGTGTAGGTTGACTAGAGCTGATGATTAGGCGCACTTTACCATGCTCGGTGAATTTAATGGCGTTGCCAATAAGGTTGGTGAGAACCTGCTTTACGCGAGGCATATCACCCAATAACCATTCGCCCACGTGGGCCTCCACCTGAATAGAAAAAGAGATATTTTTTTGTTTGGCTGATAATAAAAATAAGCCGCTCAGATCGTGCATTAAAGTATGGACGGAGAAAGCTTCATGCTGGAGTACTATTAAATTTTCATCTATTTTAGAAAAATCTAACACCTCGTCTATCAGTCCTGCAAGTTGCTGGCTTGCTGAGCTCAAGTGAATTAACTGTTGCTCTTGTTCGGTGGCTGATGGCTTACGTTGTAACATTTCCACCATACCTAATATGCCGTTAAGTGGCGTGCGCATTTCATGGTTTATGGTGGTGAAAAATTGCCCCCTTGCGTGGCTGGCTTGTTCTGCAAGTGCGGTGGCCTGTTGTAGCTCAAGCGTACGCTCATTAACGGTTTTTCTAGCACTACTTGTGCTTCTTTGGCAACCTGCAATAGGGCCAAATTGGCCGTATGCCTATACTCATTTAAGGTGAGTACTCGTCTAAATAAGACCGCTGAAAAAATATCATTTCGATGAGTGCTCCAAGCAGAGAAGCATGATCAGTGAAGAGGTTGCTAGGTATTAGGCCCATATTCGATAAACTAACAATCACCGTTCCAGATAAGAAGATCGCCAGACCTATAGCTAATAATCTACCCGATGTGTTGCCAGCAATAGCGGTATAAACCGTCACACAAAGTAAGAATACAGCAGTTGGAATGAAAATGACGATGGAGTAGTAGTTTATGTCATACCAAGTAAAGCCCGCAGTGATGAGCGCGAAAATACAGATTATGTTAAGAATTACATTGAACCAAGGCAGAGTACGCATAGGGTCTAATGCTTTACCAATAAATAACGTCAAGAAGATGATGGTAGCATTGTAAATTAAGTACAACATACTACGGTCTATAATAGGCAACTCAAAAAACAGGTCGAGTAGGTTATTAAATGTCACAGTGAGCACTAGGCCAACACTATAGGCGCTGTAATATAAATACATGCTATCTCTAACTGAGAAGTACATGAGTATATTGACGAGCAATAAAATCAGCGATGGGCTAATAAACATTTTAACTAGGGTGATATGCCCCAGATCAAAAAGGTAGCTGTCTTGTGCCTCTCCAATCTTAATGTCTATCCTGAAAAGTTTTATTCTGCTGTAAACCTGTAAGTAATAGGTTTGCTCCTGATGAGGCGCAAGGGAAAGGTTAAAGGCAGGGGAGATGGTTCTTACAGATCGTTGCTTTGACGGTATAGTTGTACCATTGAGCAGGCTTACCCAGTTACTCTGTGGTTGCTGTTGGTAGTGCAAATTAACGATGAGTGGTAAGGCTGTTTAATATAAATGCTAGGCCTAATAGTTTGGTCAGTGGTGTTTTTTAGAGTAACTGCAAACCAGTGGTAGGCCCCTTGTATGGGCACAGTAAAATTTTCGTCTATAAGTTCACCTGACTCCCTCGACATAAGGGCCGCCTTAGCCTCTGATGGTGTCGCCAACTTGCTAGTATCAGCCCAGTACGATGTGAGTAAACTTTGTGATTCAATAGTGTTACTCAAGTCAACTTGAGGTATTGCACTGCCCCATGAAGAACTAGGAACTAAGATGAATAAAACTACTAAAAATCGCATCCATGGAACATAAGTAGTGTAAGAGAGAAGCATAATTCCGTCTGCCATCAAGTGCCAGTTGAAACGCGACAACCCTATGGCTGAGGGCTAGAGTCAAGCAATACAGGTTTATGGGTGATAGTTCCTATGTCTGGACTATGCCTGGACTATGCCAGGACTATGTATGCAGTACGTTCGCTGAGCCGGCCGGTAAGTTTAATTAAGGCTGTTTTTAGATACGTAGGGATTTTAATATCACTGTGAATTGGTTCAGATCTTGTCAGGAAATCAATGAGATTTATATAGGTGCTTTTACCCATTGTTAAGTCTTTTATCTGTCGCTAAAATCACATTCTTTAGTGATAGATTAGATAGATAGTGGGTAAATTTAAAACAATTATATGGGTTTTATTTAAAAAACAGTACGTATATGGCAACGAATTGGCCAGTATTTATTGTTAACCTAAGTGCTCACGAAAGCAGAACTATGTATGTAGAGATACACAGTAAAATCAAGATGTTGCAGTTCAATTTTAATATAGATGAATCAGGCAATAGCTGTTCCATCGGTGAAGTTCATGCCACTTGTTGTTTGCTGACCTGTCAGGATCTTTGCCTTCAAACAGGCTACACTGTTTTAATCCCTCATACACCAGACATAGCTATATCTTGCCTTCCACGGATTTTGAGCACAGCAAATTATGAACGCAACGACAATATCAACCTACCTACTTTGCTGCTTGGTTTGGATTTCAACTAATACAAATGCTCAAACATCGATCCCCAGCCAACCCATTGATTCAAACCTCTCGGTTATTACTAACTTTGAGTTACTTGAGTACATAGATTATGGCCAGCAACAAAGCATCCAAAATGTTGCTGGAAATTTACACAAAGCCAAGCGTGTCACTTCAAGTTTCCATCATTCTTCTCAAGACGCAAATCATTGGTTGATTTTTAGCCTAAAAAACACTGGCGATGTAGCCGTTGAGCCAACTATTCGCATGGGAGAAGCCCACCCAGAAGTAGTTAACCTTTATTACAAAGTCGGCGACACCATGACCAAGCTAAGTAGTGGCGGCAATGTAGCCATGTCTCTAAGGCCCATTAAAGATACACACGCCGCTTTTAGCGTGCCTATTCCAGCGGCTAGCTCGCTCACTTTTTTTATAGAAACCAGTAGCACCAAAAATAACTTCAGTAATTCGGTTGAAGTATTTGGAAAGGATCAAATCGCGACAAGGCTCGGAACAGAAAACACTGCGTTCATGCTGTTTTTTGGCGCTTGTATTGCGCTCATTATATACAACAGTCTTATGTTTATGCAGTTAAGAGAGTCATTGTACTTTTATTATATTGGATATGGTTTATCCATGTTTTCTTTTATCATCTCTGTCAGTGGCTATGATTTATACTTACATTCAAGTATCCAGCTACATCATCTGCTTGAAGCTTCGCCTATGTTCGCCGCTAGCTTCTTTTTGTTATTTATGATTAAAGCACTGGATACAGTGAAAACGTTACCTCGGATTCACATCTGGCTACAGTGGAATTTGGTAGTGGATTTGGCACTCACATTGTGGCTTATGCTCGACATAAGTATCCTATATTACGTAGTTATAATGAGCACCGCATTCACCATTTTTACGATCTACGTAATAATTTATGCCGCCATAACACGTGTTCCCCTAGCCGCACCTCTCTTGTTTGGCACACTTGCGTTGACCGCTGGCATGTTACTTTTACAGTTACAGGTAATTGAAGTATTGCCCAATAATGCGTTTACTCGCCACGCGTTTGTAGCTGGCTCATTAATTGAGTTATTGATATTTTCCGTTATTTTATCCATCCGGATAAAAATCACGCTTACACAAAATAAACAATACCAACATGAGTTGCTGACAATACAGACCTTAGCCAACGCTAATTTAGAAATCCAAATACAGGAACGTACTCAAGAATTAGAAGCTGCAGTTAGAGCATCTAAAAAATCCAATAGCGCAAAGAGTGATTTCATTGCCACTGTAAATCACGAAATCCGCACCCCCCTAAGCGGCATATTAGGCATGATAGGGCTTCTGCAACAAGAGGCCGTATCTGTCAAAGGTAAGGCTTACATCAATGCGTTAAAGGTGGCTAGCAATCACCTTGATAGCCTTGTAGCAAATGTACTAGACATGTCTAAAGTAGACCAGGGCCAAGGCAAGATAGATCTATACATTGAACGGTTCAACTTAATAGATCTAATTGACGAACTAAAAAGTATGTTTGGGACGGTCTTTAACCCAACAAAACTATCCATGGAGTTCATTAATAACAGGGAGTCTGCCAGTTGGCATGGAGACTATAGTCGCATTCGTCAAATCTTAGTTAATCTTATTGGCAACAGCCTTAAGTATACTGCCCAAGGTTCCATAACCATTAGTTTCAACCAGGGCGAAAAGCCAACCGACTTATCTATTCAAGTGGCTGACACAGGAATAGGTATTCCACTGAGCATGATAGACAACATATTTAATGCCTACCAACAGGCTCCAGTTGAGCATCGCGGTGCCAGCGTCGGAACAGGCTTAGGTTTAAGCATTTCCCAGTCGTTAGCCCGCGCTATGAGTGGTGAAATTAGTGTCCAGTCTCAGAAGAATGAGGGAAGTTGCTTTTCTTTATGGCTACCCAATATATCAAATCCATCACATGCCACTCACAGTGCGTTACCTATACACCAACCTGAGCATGAAAAACCTATACTCTACTTAAAGGGTGTACATTTATTGTTAGTTGAGGATTCAGAAATAAACCAGATCCTCATCAAGGCGTATCTTGATGCAACATATGTCAATATTACTCTTTGCGATACAGCTTCTGCCGCCTTCAAATGCTATCGAAAAGGTGGCATAGACTTTATTCTGAGCGATCTGCATCTCAAGGGTACATCCGGTATAGACTTGGCGGCATCTGTGCGTGCATTCGAAAAACAAGAGAACTGGAAACGCTGTCCTATCGTGCTACAGACAGCAGATGTCAGAGATCACATTAAAGGCAAAGCGATTACATCAGGAATAGACTACTACATGCCCAAACCCTATAGCCAAAAAACATTGCTATCGGTTATAGCAGGTCTCATAAATGCGCCCCAAGTCATAGGTATTAGTCTTGATATCGAACCTCATTCAGTCGCGCTATCGCGCAAGTTTTTAACCCACGCCAACCGCACCCTTAGTTCTATCGGTAAGAGTATAGAAAACAAAGATATTGCATTATTGACAGATGAGCTTCACGAATTAAAAGGCACCAGCGCACAACTAGGTGGCAATGAACTGGCGCATACCTTAGTTGGGATGGAAGGGATGTTAAGAGCGTCAGCCCCCCCCTGGGCAGACCTCATAACTCAACTCGACGTTGCATACATGCAGTTAAAATCTTACGAAGCCAATCAAAACAAATATCATGATTATAAGTGACGATTAATTATACCTATGCTTTATCGGGGGGGATTACACATGCAGTACGTTCGTTGAGCCGGCTGGTAAGTTTAATTAAGGCTGTTTTTAGATACGTAGGAATTTTAATATCACTGTGAATTGGTTCAGATCTTGTCAGGAAATCAATGAGATTTATATAGGTGCTTTTACCCATTGTTAAGGCTTTTATCTGTCGCTAAAATCATATTCACTAGTGATATGTTAGATAGATAGTGGGTAAATTCAAAACAACTTTATGGGTTTTATTAAAAAAACAGTACGTATGTGGCAACCAATTAGCCTGATTTTATTCATATTAGTCAGCGAGATTTCAGGTGCCGACAATATACCCAACTTCGATCTGAGTGGCGATACGAAGTTATTCAGTATATCCAGCTTATACTGGGAGGACACTAGCAAAACCGCCACACCATCTGAGGCCAAAGTTCAATTGGATGATGGCGAACTCATCAATAATAATTTCACCGTACCTGTGACAGATGCTAGCTATTGGTTTGCGTTCACTCTCACTAACCTCACTGACCATGCACTTTCCAAGAGTGTATATGTAGATAAACCGTACCTTAATAAAGTGAACCTACATTATCAACAACAAGGTAAATGGGTAAGCGAGCTTAACGGCACTGACATAGTGTTAAATAAACGTAAAGTGCGCAATGTACTGCCAATATTTATTGTTAGCTTAGGTGCTCACGAAAGTCGAACTTTTTATGTTGAGGCACACAGCAAAATAAAATTATTGCAGTTCAATTTTAATATAGACGAATCAGATAACAGCCGTTCCATCGGTGAAATTCATGCCACTATCGTGAAAATGTACATTGGTGCTGGGCTTTTGGTCACCTTAATTAATGCGCTGATGTGCCTCTTTTTTAGAGATAGAGTTTATATATATTACAGTGCATTTACCTTCAGTTTTATTTTTGCGACCGTTGCTATTAACTCCTTCGATCTTTTTTTGAACGTTCAGTTTCAAAACAGAAACCTTTTTCTTTTAAGTTATCTCAGCGTGCTTTTTTTCCTCTCTTTGTTCATCGGTGAGGTGCTTCAAACCAATAAGAATATGCCATGGATCGAGGGCGCATTGAAAATTTCTCGGTTAATATTAGTCACTATTGGCATTATGACTACTTTTAACGAGAGTCACGTCTCTTACGTGTTGGTTGCCACCATTCCAGCATCTATGTTATTTTTACCCATCCTTGTGGCTGCCAGCCGTCAAGGCGCACCTTATGCAAAGACTTTAATGGTGGGTGTTATGCTATTGATATCGGGTGCTATGACTACGGTGCTAGTTAACAAAGGCGTATTGCCTAAGAATGAGGTGACTGTACATGGCATTCTCATTGGTTCTATTGCCGAAATGGTGATCTTTTCCGTTACTTTATTTAGGCGAGTAATCGACTCAAATGCTGAGGCTCAGTCCGCTTTATCAGCCATGGCTGAACATGCCAGCACTAAGCTAGAAAACACGGTTATAGCGCGCACAAGAGAGCTTAATCAAGCAAAACAAGCAGCCGAGCAAGCCAACGAAAATCGTAGAGACTTTTTTGCTAACATAAACCACGAAATGCGCACTCCATTAAACGGCATTCTCGGCATCATTGGGGTTATTGGGCAGCAGGACGAAAAAACAGTCTCAGCTCGACATTTTAAAACACTTAAAATAGCCGGCCACCAGCTTTCCCATCTTGTTAGTAATGTTCTAGACCACTCTAGGCTATCTAGCAATGCCGCACTTCAAATCCAACCAATCAACTTCAATATTTTAGATATCGTTAATGAATTAGAAGACATTTTTTATAATATGGCCGAGGACAAGGGCCTATCACTCAGCTTTCAGGTGCAAGGTGATTTAATATTGGACCGCCACGGCGACTATGGCAAGCTGAAGCGGGTGCTCATCAACATTATGGGCAACGCTATTAAGTTCACTCACTCAGGTCGGGTTGAGCTCACTATATTACAGGGTTCCTCTGAAGACGAACTCATGTTTAGCATTGCAGACACTGGTGATGGCATCGCAGAAGCACAAATAGAGCGTATTTATACCGCCTATCATCAAGTGCCTGGTAGTAATGGTTTCCAAAAAACAGGCAGCGGTCTAGGTCTTAGTATCTCCAAAACACTAACTATTGTTATGGGCGGCACCCTTAACGTTAAATCAGAACTTGGTAAAGGCACTCAGTTTGACTTGTGCCTGCCACTAAAACCTCTCATCCTACGACACAAAAAAGAGGTGAATATAAATCGAGCCATTAATCCGGTGAACCTGTCTGGCAAATGTATATTAGTAGCCGACGACTCTGATATTAATCAGGAGGTAGTAAGCGCCTTTTTATCCTCTACAGGCATCTCAGTGGTTGCTGTTACAGATGGTAAGCAAGCGTTAGATCGATTTCAGCTAGGGGGTATCGATATCGTATTGATGGACTTGCATATGGGCGTAATGGATGGCATTACCGCAACTAGCCTTATAAGAGAATTTGAAGCCAATAATAATCTTGAGCATTGCCCCATCATATTCCACACAGCAGACACTGGGGAAGAAACGTTAGGCCAAGCTAACGAAGCTGGCGCAGAACGTTGTTTATACAAACCCTATACTCAGGCAAAATTACTCAGCACTTTGTATGAGTTTATTGACTTAAAACTTGATGGCTAGAACGTTGATGTTGTTGAAATCGTAAAAAATTAATTTATATGAGTACTTTTACCCATTGTTAAGCCTCATGCCTGTCGCTAAAGTTAAATTGGTTTGGTATAGCACAAAGGCATGTGATCTTGGCCTGAGCCAGATTGAACGTATAATGCAGCTTCAATGGTTAGTTGGTAAAATAATAAAGGCCAAGAATGAATTTTTTCAATACAAAGGCTCCTCTATGGCAACGGTTAAGCCTGATTTTATTCATATTAATCAGCCAAATTTCTGCTGCCGATAACATACCTAACTTCGAGCTGAACGACGATTCTCAGTTCTTCAACATATCGAGTTTACATTGGGCGGACAACAGCGAAATCTCAATACCCGCCGAGGCCAAAGTTCCATTAGCTGACGGCGAATATATCAAAAGTAATTTCAACATACCTCTTACAAAGGCGAGTCACTGGTTTGCATTTACTCTTACCAATGTTACTGATCATGCCCTTATTAAGAGTGTGTTTATACACCAAGCTTATCCAGAAAAAGTTAACCTCCATTATCAGCAAAAAGGTCAATGGATAAGCGACCTGAATGGCACTGACATTGCGTTAAGTAAACGTAATGTCAACAACCTACTGCCAACATTTGATATCAACTTAGAGGCCTACGAAAGCCGAATTTTTTATCTTGAAATACACAGTAAAGTAAAGCTATTGCAGATCGATATTAATATAGAGGGATCAGAAAGTAGCCATGCCATAGGAGACCTGCGTTCGGTTATCGTCATTTTGTTTATCGGTGCGGGGCTTTTAGTTAGTTTAATCAATGTGTTGATGTACTTCTCTTTCAAAGACAAGGTTTACTTATACTACAGTGCGTATTGCGTCAGTTTTGTTTTATCGACCTTTGTTATGAACGCCTTCGATATGTTTTTCGATTTTCCGCTGCAAGATCGAAGTGTTTTGTTTGTAACCTACCACATTATGATCATTTTCCTCTCTTTCTTTATAGCAGAGGTGCTTCAAACCAAGAGGTCTATGCCATGGGCACACATGGCATTAAAAACTGCCCGATACTTAGCGTTAGTTATTGCCATAATGACTTTTTTTGATGGGAGTTACTTTTCTTACACTTTGATTGTATTCATGCCTTTATCTGTATTGTTTTTAGGTATTACGATTCGCTCTAGCGTAGCAGGATCACCCCAGGCAAAACTTTTATCCTTAGGTATTGCATTTTTTTTAAGCGGTGTTATTTGTACGATGCTAGTCAATGCAGGGGTCGTCCCTAGCAACGTGGTGACCCTCAATACTGTTCTCATTGGTGCTGTTGCAGAAATGCTGATCTTCTCGATTGCATTGTTTAGACGAGTGCTCAGCTTAAATACATCCATAAATATGGCTAACCTAATCGCATTAACCTTGGCTGAGCAGTCCAAAGTGGAGCTAGAAAAGACGGTTGTAGAACGCACAGAAGAGCTTAACGAGGCAAAAAAATCAGCAGAGCAAGCCAACGAAAACAGAAGTGTGTTTTTTGCCAACATTAACCACGAGATGCGTACCCCATTAAATGGCATCCTAGGCATCATCGGTATTATCGGACAGCAGGACGAAAAAAAAGTATCAGCGCGGCATTTTAAAACACTTAAAACGGCCAGTCATCAGTTATCAAGCCTTGTGAGCAATGTACTCGATCACTCTAAATTATCCAGCAATGCAGTGTTTGAGATTCAACCCACCAACTTTAATGTGTCAGATCTGGTTAATGAATTAGAAGACATATTCTTTAATATGGCAGACGACAAGGGCCTATCACTCAGTTTTCAGGTGCAAGGCGATTTAATGTTGGATCGTTACGGCGACTATGGGAAGCTGCGGCAAATACTTATCAATATAATGGGCAACGCCATTAAATTCACCCAATCCGGTCAGGTTGAACTCACTGTATTGCAGGGTGCTTTAGAGAGTGAACTCACCTTTAGTATCAGTGATACCGGTGATGGAATCTCAGAAGAACAAATCGAGCATATATTCACCGCCTATCATCAAGTACCTGGCAGTAATGGTTTCCGACAAGCAGGCAGCGGGTTAGGGCTTAGCATTTCCAGTACGCTCACTACAATTATGGGCGGCACCCTTAGCGTTGAATCGGAGCTAGGCAAAGGCTCACAGTTCACCTTTTGCCTGCCACTGAAGACTATCATCGTGTACCACAAAAAAGAGTCTCATACAGCGCGTACAATTAACCCGGTAGACCTGTCTGGTAAGTGTATTTTAGTCGTGGACGATTCTGATGTTAACCAAGAGGTAGTGAACGCCTTTTTAGGCCCAACTGGCATCAATTTAATAGCCGTTACTGATGGTCAGCAAGCGTTAGGTCGATTCCAACAAGGGGGGATTGACATCGTATTGATGGACTTGCATATGGGCGTAATGGATGGCATCACCGCAACCCGCCTAATAAGAGCCTTTGAAACCAAGAACAGCATAGAACATTGCCCAATCATTCTTCACACAGCCGATACCGGTGAAGAGGTGTTACATCAAGCTGACCAAGCCGGTGCAGACCATTGTTTATACAAACCTTACACTCAGGTTCAATTGCTTAGTACTTTGTGTGAGTTTATTGACTTAGAGTTTGATAGCCAGACCGTGGATTTTGTAGAAGTGAGTCAAATGAAACCCTTAGTCGACCGGTTTTTGGAGCACTTTAATACGTCTCTTAACGCTTGTCACCGTCACATAGAGCACAATGACTTTGAGGCTTTAGGCCAAGAAATTCATCAAATGCTTGGGAACTGTGGTGTGTTTGGGGCAACATCTATGTTGGCCACTTTGAAAGAACTGAAAGCATTGCTTAATGAAACCAAAATAGAGCCTTTACCCTTGTTGGCACTGCTCGCTACACTGGCTGAACAGTTGTTAGTGTACCGGCAAGCTGGGAAACAGAACTAATCAGTAGTTAGTAGGGTAAACCTAGTTTATAAGCATATTCAACCAGTTCAATTGCGTTCGGTTCATTGAGTTTAAATAGAACCTCGGCACGATGTTTTTCTGCCGTACGTGGGCTTATATTCAACAATCTAGCGATGCCTTTAGCCGTTTCACCATGAACCAAAAGCTTCAATACTTGTCGTTGTCTATGGGTAAGGCCCATGTTGGCGTTGCTGCTTTCGCTATTTAAACCAGCTAGGATGCTTGGAGTTACAAACTCTTGGCCACCCTCTAACACGGCCATAATGGCGTCCATGAGCGCCTGATGGGAGCCACTCTTAAACGCATAACCATCTGCACCTGAGGCTCTGGCTTGAGCAATATTGTCATCGTCTTCATGGTTACTAAGCATGAGCACCTTTACGGTGGGCCACTTCTGTTTGATCATGTAGGCTGTTTCATAGCCATTAACGCTGGGCATCTGTATGTCTAACAGTACTAAATCCGGCTGTTCACATTCAAGAGCAGCTAGTGCTTGTTCATAGTTCTGGGCGGTGCCAACCACATGAATACCATGCTCAGTACTACGGGTGTTAACCAAGCCTGAAATGGCGTCCAGTATGAGTTCTTGATCATCTACTAAAAATAGTCGTACTTGAGTCACTTACAAATACCTGTTGCTAACTGTATGGAATACTCAAATATGTTACCTTGTTTTAAGTGTCAAATAAACAAACTGTCAGTTGTGGTTGATACGCAACCAGTTCAATCTTAAGGACCAGCGTTAGTATGTAATCCCCGTAAATTAAGATCAGTTTTAAGTAGGATTTTCTCGTACACTAAACGAAGGAGATCTACATGAAAATATCACGATTTACGGACAACCAGATTATGGCCATCTTAAAGCAGAACGAAGCTGGGGCTAGTGTGCCTGATTTGTGCCGCGAGCACGGTATCAGTTCCGCCAGCGTGTAAAAATGGCGAGCTAAATTTGGCGGCATGGATGCCTCGCTTAATGAAGCGCATGAAAGAGCTAGAAGACAAAAATCGCCGTCTGATACGCACCCAGTTTAATAGACACTCCAATTGGTTGTAATGTAACGCAATAGGCACCGTGTGGCTTATAGTTGCAACCAGCCCATTGTGGCGTTGTATGGCGCGGCAGGAGCGGATATTTCGATAACTGATAATCAACGCCACAAGACAAAACACAAACTAGGTAAAGGCTTGTTTGCAGCATCGAAAGAACATTCCATCCTTCTCAGCCTATTGCAGATATAGCATCTATGCAAACTCGTTGAAAATTGAATGGCTTTGTTAAAACAGTTGATGATTTGTTTGTAAAGCTCACCCCACCTAGCCCCCATGCCCTTAATTTTGTACACTTTTTAGATCGTTGGTTAGTCTATAAGCAGGTATTTTAGTGAAAAAGTTTATTTAAGGTGCTGTATTTTATGGCTTTTATAGGTTTTGTGATGTTAGCTCACTCAAAGAGGGTATCGTAAGGGGTTGTAGGTTCAAATCCTGCCGTCCCGAC
>Ga0115005_10001285_pt1 | contig 19826 bp, 21 predicted proteins | sample ArcOceMetagenome_FD_87163 | JGI IMG/M metagenome (GOLD analysis project Ga0115005, IMG submission 87163) | Marine eukaryotic phytoplankton communities from Arctic Ocean - Arctic Ocean - Greenland ARC118M Metagenome | ecosystem: Environmental > Aquatic > Marine > Oceanic | place: Arctic Ocean... | reverse complement strand
TTGTTTTTTTTTTTTTTTTTTTTTTTTTGTGTTTTTTTGTTTTTTTTTTTTTTTTTTTTTTTCTTGCTGCCGTTGGCGTTGCTGTGTTTTTTTTTTTTGGGGGGGGGGGGGGGGGGGCTGTAGTTTCATCCGAACATTCTACACCTCGACCAATGAAAATTTGTTCTCAGCAATATTTCCGTTGTGGAAAAGGGGCATGATTTTCACCCCCCCAGCATTGTCCAATCATTCAGCCGCCAACAAAATTCAAAATTTTGCCACCACCCCAGCTGGTCCCTTCGTCACAGGCTCGCAGTCCTCGCCTCGCAGGAGGCAGGTCACTGCTGCAACTTCAAACTATTAAAAATAATAAAGGTATTGCTGTAAAAAGTACATATGCTCTTGTAACTAATTATTTTACAGCACTAAAATCAATCTACAAATACATCAAGCCTCTGATGCATTATTAATCAACGATGTCAGAATTAAATGAAACTGGAGATGACGATCAAGAACAAACCCTCTTCGCCTACTACACAGGCCTGAATACATCCCTCATTGCCAGCATCGTAATCTCATCTGATGAAATTCTCGAAAGTTGCTCCATAAGCGAACCCGTCTCCATTGCAGTTTCATACATTAATGAATTCCTATCGCATGCAGGGGTACCAAAAAAATCTCTCCTCACAACGGATGAATTAGTTCTTGCGACTATTACAATTATAATCACACTGGTAACATATTATTTCCTGATGGGGAAGGGACATTCGAAAAAGAGGCGGCGGCTAGCCGCCGATCTCAAAATCGCTCAAGAAAAAGTTAATTTTCTGGAGGATAGGCTCATGCTCTTTGAAGCAGATGATGTCATTGCGAATGGAGGAGAAATCCGATTATTTATGGATGGAGCTTTTGATATGATGCATTATGGGCATATGAATGCTTTTAGGCTGGCGAGGTCCCTGGGAACGCATCTTGTGGTTGGGGTGAATTCTGATAAATCCATTACTGAATGTAAGGGTGCCCCGCTTATGGATGACGATGAGAGGTTGGCCATGGTCAAGGGGTGCAAGTTTGTAGGTGAGACTGTCATATATATATTTTTAATCAGCATCTACGCGATGTTAGTATGACATATCGAAGAACAATATTGGAAACTCAATTCGATTCATTCATGGTTCCATAGATGAGGTTGTCCCCGATTGCCCCTACGTCATGAGTGAAGAATACTTGGAGTATGTGATAAAAAAGTATAAGATTGATTATGTAATTCATGGTGACGATCCGTGCATTGTGAATGGCAAAGACGTATACGATTCAGCGAAAAAGGCTGGAAAATTTCAGAGCATTCCCCGTACAGAAGGTGAGATTCATTGATGCAACATTTTTGCCCTTGTTAAAAGAATACTCGTATCACCATAATTGTAACGCTGACGAAAAATTGTTTTCTGTGCCACCAAATCCAGGTGTATCCACCACTGACATTGTCGGACGTATGTTGCTCATGAATAAGGATCACCACTGCAACTCCACAGATGAGGCTGCAAAAGATCGTGATGGAAATTCATTACTTTGTGAACAGTCAAAATTCTTGACTACCAGCAGGATGCTGAGACTATTTAGTGCTGGAATGAAGTCTCCCCAAAAAGGACAGAAAATTATGTACATTGATGGTGCATTTGATATGTTTCATTGTGGCCATGTCTCGTTCCTCGAAGAAGCTAAAAAGGTGAGGATTTATAATTCTATCGTTCCTCGTGTAGTTTTTTTCTCCACGATCTATATTCTCACAGTCAATATTTATAGCGAGGGGATTATCTTATTGTCGGAATTCATAACGATCAATTTGTGAATAAGCAACGTGGCTGTAACCTTCCCCTCATGAATCTACACGAGCGTGTATTATCGGTGCTTGCATGTCGGTTTGTCGATGACGTTTTGATTGGTGCACCTCCAACAATAACAACTGAAATGATCGAATTATTAGGAATCCACGAGGTCATAACTGGGACAAGAAGTGACCATTTTCTGAATTTGGATGATGTCTCAAGCACAGGAGAGGATCGTTACAGATTTGCAAAGAAACTTGGAATCTTCAAAGAATTAGAGTCGCGTAATAAATTCACACTTGCAAGCATTGTTGAAAGAATCCAAGCTAATCAAGCCATGTTCCAAGCAAAGATCACAAGAAAGAAGAAGGCCGAAGCTGAATTCTACCAAGACAAATACAAGAAGGAGGTTTCAACCGAGTAAAATGCCTACTAGCTAGACCCCCGAATGGCACAATATACTATTGAACCTCTAAAGTAATAGCAGCAGCTAGTGTTATGAGCTATTTATTTCTCTTTCTAAGTTCTATTTCACCTGATGCTTCACCCAATAAAGCGGCGATTTCTTCGTCAACCCCAGAGAATGACCTTGACGGCGACGTCGCTAGGGCTGGCCCATCATTTATTGGTATACTCGTACGTGCAGTATTTGAAGGAGCAGTGTTTTTTGTTTTAAACGTGGCTTCAGAAAGTACTGACTCCCCTGAAGTAAGAGACAATGGCGGCAACTGAGATTGTTCATGAAGCGCTGAAAACGCCTCCAAAAACAAATCAGTGGGCAACAAACCCTTTATAAACAAGCATGCGAGGTATGAAAACCCAAAGAATCCATCGAAGAAGAAAAGACCGATGAAACACAAGCAAAGCATCATCACCCCTAAAAAGGGTTTTGCCATCTTTCCAGGTTCTGGCGCTGTGAATTTCTCAATTACTTCAAGATCAGGAAGAAGCCAATCAAACGCATTGGCCAAAATTTGTGCTCCGGCATCATAAACATCCTGCGGATAATGGACACCATCATAACTTTCGTCGACGCGTTCTTTTGAATAAGCCGTCCCATCAATTACAAATGACGCAGCTCCCAGAACACCTAGCGTTTCATATACACTGCGCATGTCAACCATATCTACCTCAGTCATATGGTCTCTTTTATCGGACCCATTTAACGCAGGTGTGTTGATCGTTGTTGGAGTGACCCATACAACTGGTATGCCAAGCTTTTTGACAGATTCAATCTCGTCAATCAATGCCGCAATGGTTGTGCTATGGGCAATAATTTCGGTTGGATCACCAAACCGGTGAAGGCGATCCCATGCCCCGCCGCCCAATATTATTACATCATATTTGGATACATCTTGCTTATCGGCATCATCGTGGAGTTGTTTCATTATTTCAACTTGATCTGAAGCCATTGGAGCCCATCGGAAATCAAGATCTGTTTTGTCAGAAACGCGGGAGATGTCCACATGCTTTAGACCACCTGCATCATAAAGCCCAGCATCAGCTATACCGAACTGCCTAGAAGCAGAATGATACAGATTACGTATCATACTGTCACCTACAAACCCAATTCTTCGACGGCTCAACTGTTTCTTTAATTTCTTCTCAGGCCTCTGAGTGAAGTGACATCGTGTAGATGCTGGCGCAGCTTCCCACCCCCAAGTATAACCAGCGCCGGATGGTTGACAAGTTGCAAAGTTCTCAATCTTATCGTTACGATAAGCCATACCGCGCGCAGCCTCATTGCACCCATCTATAGGTATCCAGTGTCCTCGGTTCACTAATGCTGCACACCCAGAATGCAATGTGCCAATTTTTGCAGCACCTGTGACTGCCATTCCCTGCCATGCAATTCCAATGATCAAAATGACCATACCACTAATGATTGAAGGAAAACTTTTTGCAACAAAGGAATCAGTTCCAAGATTACTCGAGAAGAATGTGTCAGCCATAGACATCTCATCACTGGATTCGGCAGAAGCATGAGCATCCCACGTGGTGTCCATGATTGTTTGATACAATAGTCCTCCACAAATGATGGACACTGCAGCAACAACCTTCAAAGTTGCATACCCCAAAAAGTTCAAATAAATCGCCATCAAGTAAAACATAATGATTGCTGAATTCATTACCACCAACGACCGCATACACTTCTTTATATCATTGGGGAGAAGCATTCCTCTCAAATAGAGTGTCAACTTATACAGCTTTCTCGAAGTAAAAAAGTAAATCACTGTGACCACCATCATATTGATCTTTGGCCACCCTGGGATTAGCACAAGGAGAGTCTTGGCATTTGACGTCAGCCAAATGTGATGTTGCATCAAATATGTTTCTAATGTGGTCTTTCCAATCTCATGCAGTAACTTTAGGCTGTGCGACCTCAGCCCCGGTGTTAAGTTTCTGAAGTAAATGTATGTGATCAGGGGCAAAAACCCAAAGTATGGATTGGTCACATTGTACTCAAATTTCCCCAGCATGAAGGGTCCAACTACCCAAGCTACAAACGCTGTAAATAATGGAACACCAACTGCAGCCTTACCAAGCCAGCACTGCAATGGCGGCAGAGCTTCCAATTTACGATAAAATAGAGATGTTATCGGGAAATTTGCAGCAAACACCATGCCAAGAAATGTTGACCAGTGATCCAGCGTCGTGCGAAAGTACCACTCCCACATTGCTCCATTGGTCGCCCCAAGAATCGGTTTTGTTCCAAGGAAAGGAAAGTGAAGCATACGGAATAAACCAAAATCCACATCCCAAATAAGAAAGATAATCAACGCCACGGCAGATAGTTTCCACCGCAAACCATATTTTGAATAATTCAATCTTTTCCCAATTCTCATCGATGCGTACACCATTAAGAAAAAATACGTATGAAGCGGGCAAATATAGTATAGGAGATATGTTGTTCCCTGACTCAAGCACAGGAAGATCGCCAGGAAATTCAACCTCCACAGCATTTGCAACACACGAACAACAGAATAGTCGTTTTTGAGGTAGAAAAAAGAGAAATTTCCAAATCCCGTCAACCATACATAACCTATGCATACCGATACACACGTTGGGAATCACGCGTCAGGATTGGGTTGGATTGAATTCTTTAATCATTCATTGCAAATGAATCATCAGAAAAAACTTACATGTAATCATAATCCTGATGGAATTGTATACCTCATCAGCGTGATAATAGTGATAAATAAGAAAAACAAACTGCATCCACCCTTTCCATTCTTCAGTCTGATCGCGATTCAGGACATCATTACACGACTTTGTCCCATTTGCACGAATGTATGTGCCACTTGTAACTACTGTCCCTGTATTAAAAGATGAATAGGTCGACTCAGATACAGATGGTTCGTCCGTTTCAGTAGAGTTACTTGTTTTTTTTGACAGAGCCTGCAATCTATCTCCAAGTTTTGAAGAAGTGGATGAAACCGTATCTTCTCTTTGAATATTGACCGATTCGTTTTTGTGAACCGTGTAGAAGCTCATGATAAAGAGGAGACCAACCAAGAAGAAGAATTGGTCTCGGTCATACACCTTATTATCATGTGGGTAAAATGGATGATTCTCACAGAGGTATGCGAAGAAGAGAATCATTCCAAAGACTGTGAAGTGATGAAGTAGTGTGTAGATTGATGTGAAGGACTTAATATCCAGAGGTTGCGCCCGTGGTCTCATGGCTGATAGGAAGGCACGGGAGTCACCGATGAGCCAGGTTCTAGTGGCCAAAGCGACAGTCGTGAAAGTGATTGTTCCGAAAAGCATGGCGGTCGCCAACGATGATACCGGTGCATCAGCAATCACGGAATCATTTGACAGTCCCATCCTTTGGCGTTAGCTACCCTGGTGGAGTTGGTTGTGTTGGGTGTTGTGCTTGAATTTGTCTCATATCATTTCTCGCGGCGGTGGCATTTTCGGAGGTCATTTTGAAAAAAATTTGCCGTTGTTTGAGAAATTATTAAAATTATGAACAAACGTATTCAATAAATTCGCGCGTTCCGCCGGTACATAGCGGTTAAGTTTGAAACGAACACATCATCGCAATAGCAGTATCAATACAAAGGTATTTCATAGCACATGCCATGAATACAGTAATCAGTCAGTGATTGGTGTTTGGCAAGGATAAAAAAGAGGCGCTGCTTAGCTTATAACTTTTTGGTAACGCGCTACACGTACACCACGTACTTTGATCCAAATGGATAAAGTCCCAACAACCACAAAGCTATGCAAACTACTTCGAGAAAGCTACGTAGACTGGAACCAAGTTATTCAAATATGTAAAACACACAAACACTATACAAAAACCAAGGATTGGAAGCATAGAACGCCTCTCCACATAGCATGTCTCAAGCATCCACCGCCGCCTCTTAATGCTCTCAAGGCTATTGTGAAAGCCAACAGACGCGCTTTGCTTTTGCCCGATGTGGATGGTATGCTGCCTATTCATTACGTCTGCAAAGAGGGTGAAGATACATATGAATTATTGAGTATGTTGGGTGTCTTGATTCGTTATTGTCCGGAATCTATTTTGATTCAGGATCGAAAGGGTTGTACCCCCCTTCATGGATGCTGCCAAGGTCGAAAAGGGCTGGAATTCTTCAAATGTCTTTTGGATGCCGACGAGTGCAGTGTGACGTCTGGCGCCCCTACCGTGCTCATTTTGAAAGATGAGATGCGAAGGACTGCTTTGCATTTTGCAGTCATTCACGCTTTGGACACAGAAATACTCGCAGAGCTCATCCGTGCAGCTCCACGGACCGTGGATATAGAGTGTGTGAGGGGTTATTGTCCTATGCATTACGCATGCTCTTATTTGAATGTCGGTGAAGCGCACATTCGCCTTCTTTTGGACGAAAATGTGAGAGTGAGTCGACTCAGAGGAAACACTGGTTGGAGTTGTTTAGAATTATTAACGAGGACGTATAAAGAATATTTAGATGGGGAAAAGAGGCTGAGATCTGAATGTATCCATGCCCAATATTCATGTGCGAGTATACGAAATGAGGAGGAAAAACAGGACTTTAGTGATATAATCGAACAATACTGGGAGAAGGCTATCTTAGTGGCCGGTGGAGCGTCATTGGGGAGATTACTCGAGACAAATACAATCCAACACGACGCACCCCTTTTCATTCATGATATTATTAGACTAGATCGCTGTCCGTCTACTCTCATTTCACTTGCTCTGGTTAAACACCCTGAATGGTTGGATGTCAAGGATGATAATGGCAATCTACCGCTTCACACGGTTGCATCGAAATTTATTTCTCGAAGATGTACCAAGAACCATGCTCAAATCACCAGATTGCTACTTCGTAGCCATCCTGACGCATGCAGGGAGAAGAATAACGATGGAAAATATCCCTTAGTTTTAGCAATTGAGAGCGGCAAAAGATGGAGTAGTGGATTGCAAGATATGCTGAATGCCTTTCCAGAAGCCATTGATGCATTAGATTTGGACGATCGTCTCTATCCATTTATATTGTCGCGAGCTTCAGCAGACGTTTCCAAATTGCACAAGTTGATTACTCTATTCCCAAGCATTATTCTATCTTGACAAGATTTACTATATCAAATATTTTAGCAGGTGCCATGCATATTGTACTACTAAGAGGACTATTTTTTATCTAACCAAATGCTTTGTTTTGCATGACGACCCGAGGACTTTATCTCATTTCTCGAAGGGATTGACATGTAATGTCCCAGTTTACGATCCGATCTGCCAGACGATTTTATGGCACAGTCATTGCCACCATTACTCGGTGAGGTACTGGAGCATTTTGCCTCCGCTTGTCTCATAGAGTGACTGCGCAGAGAAGATGGTGGAGGGTGAAATGGATCTACATTGCGCATTTCGTAATCTCTCGTCTCGTCTTGTGCACGTTCTCTCTCCGCGAGCGCTTTTAAAACCCAGTCAGGTCTTTGCACTCCGACGAGCGTTTCTAGTCGCACATCATTATCAGATCTTTTTCTACCTGGTCCAAATCCATAGCCACCTTTATTGCAATACTGTTCACCCTCCTGTAAGCTCAAAATTTTCTTGAAATTCATTCGAGACCTTTCACCAAATGCCGTTGTCGGTATGCCCATATCAATAGAGGTAGCAGTTGGGCTGGCGTTGAAATTCATTCTAGAACTTTGGTCTAGTGCTGCAACTGATGAGCTCCTGTCAATAGAGGCATCAAATTGTCTATTGCCATTCATATTAGACCTTTGACCAAACGCTGTGGCTGGTATGCCTCTACCGAACATGCGTTTCTTTGGCTCTTCCAATTGTAATGGTCGACGTATTGGTTTTATATCATAATTCAACCTGTCCAAGGGTCCACGTGAAGGTCTGCGTCTCCTCCGAAACGAGACATCTCCATATTTACAAGTTCCTCCCGGTCTCGGTCTCGGAGTCCTAATACGACCGTTGTCTCGCACTGCAATTGATAGCCAACTTTTGAGTACCACCCTGCAACTATGACAAGCCCAATGATTCAAGGCCATCAAATTCAAGCTTCTACGTTCAGAAGCTGCCGCAGCTAATAAATTCCATCTATTTAGTATGATCTTTGCCAACGTTGCTTCATATTTGATCTTTTTGCGCACTACTTTCTTCCACCTCAATAAACTATGGCGTTTGATGACTATAAAGATAACTTTACGAAATTTCCTTACAAGCTTCCAATATACTATCCATTGTTTTATAGCCAATCGTTTCAAGCGATTGCGGTAACCATTGATAGTGCGAACGCAAGCCATCCTGTATTGATTTTTCTTGTGGGAGTAAATTCTCTTCGTGCAACATGATTCAGATGAGAAGATGATGCAAATAATCTTCAAATGAGAAGATACAAATGTTCTTCTCAACTGCAACTCACAATGTGGTTGAAAATTCGGGAAAGCCTCTTGAAAGATCTCTCCTCATCAAATGATTCTGCTTGTCTCATCTTCAGTTGCCTAGTTATGAGGTTCTCATCAGTGACATTTTTCCACTTTTCCATTACTCTCTTGATCAATATCCATCGCCTTGTATTTTGATACCAAACCAATTGAATATGACTCTTCCATTCATCAAAATAAAATCTTCTTTCCCTCGCCATGATTCTTATTTCAAGATTGTGCTTCTTTTGAAGAGACAATTCAGTTCTTGATCTCCATGCCGAAAATATTTTCTTGACCAGTCTCTTTTGCCAACACCAATTCTTCCATATATTAACCGCAAGGCCAACAACTCGGAAACGAATCGCATCCACAGTTCTAACAATATAATAAGTTGCGATCCTTTGGTGACTGCTCTCCTCTGCATGAGATTTCCATTTTAACAGAATCTTTCGCAATAGATTCCTACGAGACGAAAGGAATAACTTCCTACTCTTGACATGGTTTCTCCATTTGAAAAAGTGCTTCAAGAGAACGACGCAGTGATGAAACCGTACTGAAATTCGTTTGGAGCGATGATATCTCATCACACATTGCCGATTTTGCTCCAACTTCTGGAAGACCCATCTAATTCTTTTTTGTCGAAGTAGCGAGTCGACTTCTTTTCTAAATAAAGCTTGGTTGCAATCGTCTCTCCTTCTGCTAAAACTGTCTACTAAAAGTGGAGGAGGAGGTGGAAATTCCTCGTCTATATTGTCGCTGTCTGATCCGTATCTTTCAAATAGTTCGTCTTTCAAGAAACTCGAGTCGAACTGATTGTTGACAGTTGCGAACTGATTGTCAACAGTTGCTAATATTCTATCTATAGAGAGCCTGTCGATTGGCATATTTCCTTTTTCAGCATTTTCCTCGGAAGAATTTTGGAAACTGAAGAGATCTTCTGGTACAGTAAATTTGGGTGATCTTCATTTCAAAAATCAATTCAAATCAAGACCAGTTTTGTGTGCAAAATCACGTCACCATCCTTTCTAAATTACGACAAAGACCACAGTTTTGTGTGACGTCACCATCCTTTCTAAACAGCCTACCTTGCATGCATTACGACAAAAATACGCACTTCGACTTGGAAAATGATGAATTCAGAATGAATATTTACTATTTCATAATTTGCTGTACGTATGTACCGGTACATTGTACAATCACCATCATCCATGAAAATAAGCGTTTCAGATAGCGAGCATTCACTGATCAATTCTATTTATCCTCTGGGTATAAAAATACAGTTTTACGGTTAACTCTTTCATCAGTTTCCCTGATGTCTTCAAAAAGAAAGCTCGAAGAGCATCTTGAAGAACCGAAGAAGAGGCAGCTGGCTCACCAAAAGGCAACAGAAGCACATCCTAATGGAGATGATGTCAATGATGACCAGCATGAAGCATCAAACAAAATTATAGAGGCCGACAAAACTTGTATGATAGATGAACCCAGATGTGAAGCTGCCAATCACTCCGCACCCAAACCCATCCCAAGAGACCCTCCTCCTATTCTCAGCAATACAAATGACTCCGTCATAGTATCGAAATCTAAAGCGTTGGCAGGCGTGACTGCTCTCGCGATTGCACCTATTGCGAATGATGAATGTCCAGCACTGTATAGTGGTCACGCAAATGGAAAAATTTGTAAATGGAATTTAGCAACAAATTTAAAGATCTGGGAGAGACAGGTCTTTACTGACATGTCAGAAGGTACTGAAATGCCGAAGGGTAAATCTACGACACGTGGAATCCGAGGGATTGCCATCAAGGAAATTTCATCAGGTGAACACCTTGTCTACACTTGGTCTAATATCTATGAGCATGAAGACATTAGTGTCCCAAACAAAGTGAGGGTATTGAAAGGGCAAGATGGGGTGCTTTCTCGTGAGCTCGTTTGCGAAATAGATGAAATGGAAATACAACCTTTGATTTCATGCATCGTCTTCAGCAAGCTTAATTACAATGATGAGTGGGAAGATGCTATTATAATAGGTCTCGAGGCTACTGCTGAAGTCTTGGACCGCGATGAAAGATACACAGACTTTGATTTAGACGAAGCAGAGGATTTTGCTTACGGAAATATTCTGCCATTCATTGGAGAGGATATTGAAGAGACCTGGCGGGGACATAGCGGTATCATTCGTTCAATGGCAGTGATGCCAGATAAATATATCGTTAGTTGTTCGGAGAATACAGATTGTTCCGCTGAAATGATCATTCTATGGTCAGCAAATGAACCAGGGGTCCCAATTCACCGAATGAACCTCTTGCAGAGCAAGCCTGATTCTTTCCATCCTCTCAGTTGCTTACAAGGAGGCATCTCAATATACGAAAACAAAATTCTTCTTGGGTGCAAAATGGGGGGTATGCTAATCCCAATAGACTTAGTTTGCAATGATAATAGATCTTCCCTCCAGATAAGAGGGTTTGCAGAGCTGGGGCAAAGATATAATGAAGACTCGTCATTGAAAGGTTGCCTAGTGGGCAGTGGCGATGCAGCTATCGTGAGTGATGAAAGATGCAATGAAGTTTTGATTTTTCAAATCACCTCGGTTGGCAAAAATCCCATCCTAGATACCGACATTAGCAAGAGGGACGTTCGTGCCATAAAAGAGTGCGACAACAACAGCAATGGACATGGGGCTCATGGTGCACGTAGTATGGCACTTGGACGAATTGTCTTTCCAAAACAGGAAACCGGCAGCAATAGTTCAAATGATGGACCAGAAGTTCTGGCTATGAAAGGTCGATGGGTTGTGGCAGGATTTGAATGTGGCTCAATTGTCAGAGCAGCCTTGCTTCCAGAACGTTTCAAGGATGAGACGCAAGGATCAAATTTGTATGCATCGTCTTTTCTTCATACCAATGATTCTCAGACTGCTCACTTTGATACACTTGATCATCCAGAGCCTCTTAACCAACCAGCAACACAACCTCAACCTCCATGTATAATTCAATGAAAATCATACTTCTTTTAATTAAAATGGATCTAAATGCAACGTATAAGATTTTTATAACTTGCTATTGAAATTATGTTTTGTACATGTGAAAGTTCCACCATTTATTCGACTTGTTTCATTTGCTTTCTTCTATCTAGTGATGACCACCGCCACCCAAATAAGCATTGATCCCCCCACCTCCTCTGAAAGCTCCCATTGTAGCTTCCACGCACATATCCTTCTCATCTCTCGACCACTCAGCAGCCATTTTCTCAATACTTTCTTTGACAGTGCCCTTGACTTTATTTAAATCCCCGTCCCACTTGTAGAATTCTAAAGTCTTTTTGTCTAATAGCAAAGCAGCCATTCGTTTCCCAATCATTCTTCCACCAGCAGTGTGCGCAAAATAGTAATTATAGTAGTTGCACATGAATTCGGGTATGGCATCCTTACCCTTGGCAGCAATCTCCCGGATTACCTTTGCATATGTTTCTCCCTTGGACCCAACTTCCGGTCTTTCCACATTATATTCTTGAGAAATGAATTGAATATCCTTCTCTAATCTATCAGCTCTTTCAAGACCAGTATCAATAAAGGGAGACAATTCTGGAGATAATTCCGGCATCTGTACAACTTCTTCAAATGCCTGGTAGACATATTGTGAGTCCACTAAAAATTTCAGATAATCCAAGTGTGTTGGAACATAAGGTTCGGCAGGTTTTGGCTTATCCTCCACCTTTCCCTCTTTGGGAGATTGCATTTTAGTGTGCAGTTTCATGGCTGCTCCTCGAAGTTCTGTATCGATGAATCCTGTTGCTTCCAAGGTTTGTCCTCCCTTTCCTACTGGAGCGTGGTTTAGTTGGAAAGAAACAGATCTTGGGGCTTTAGAATTGATGGTGAATGCGTTAACATTGTAACCAACGAAAAGTAGTGCCATGGTAGATATTGCTGAAGATTGCTTCATGATGATTGATTATTGTTATTATTGTTGCTTTTAAAAGAATAACTCTCGTACCGGTATGTTCAATGTGTGCCCATGCTTCGCATGGGCATTGAGGAGAGAAAAGCGCTCTTCTGACGTATCTTCACTCACATCATCCAAAAGAAAACTCGGTGTTCAAAAGATACTTGAACTTGTGGGTGGAAAGTCCCTACTGAATACAGATATTGAATCAATTTTCCTTCCTCATTGATTGGGTTATGAGTCTTTTGGAAATCCCCCGCCGGACAAAACGAAGACAGACGACATGACAGACAGACCAAACTTCCACGGCTACGGCTAAAACATGAAAGATGGAACATGCATGCATGCGACATGATGCATTCAACATTCAAGTACTCGTGGGAGCATAATAACATCAACATGTCTGAAGCTTGTGAAGAAGCCATCCTCCAACACCTTTCGTCCCCTGACGCTGTCATCGAGGATACCTTCACTTGGTCACCCTCCAAAAATCTCGACCACAATGCTGTCGTAGGATCTGTCAAATCCCTCTCTGCCGACGCTTACGTATCCGCAACGGAACTTACCTCCTCCTTCTTCACACTATCCAAGGAAGCAGCAGATGTCGTCGCTAATGGATCACAAGAAATAAGAGTTCTCGCTGCTCTAGTCGAAGCTGGAGAAGAGGGTCTATCAATGCCTGACTTGCAGGCTAAAGTAGGAAAGAATGTTTGTAAAATCGGAATGGGCAACTGTATGAAAAACAAATGGGCCAAAAAGAATGGCGCAAACCTCGTAGCCATCAAGACAATGGAGGAAGTTTCCGATGAGACCCAGGCACAGCTCAAGGCTCTTGAAGCTGCTGATGGTGTAGCTGAAGGTGCCATTGATTCCAAACAAGTGAATCTCCTCAAACGCCGTAAACTTATTACTCAAGTGACACGTAAATCATACTCAGTCGTCAGGGGAGCAGAGTATGCACCCAAACGCGTAAAAAAGGCAGCCGATTTGACGAAAGAAATGCTCGATTCTGGAGCGTGGAAGACTACCCCCTTCAAACCATACAATTTCCTCACTGTAGGAGAAAAGGTCGGAGGAGGATACCTCCACCCTCTCCTCAAGGTTCGCGCGGAGTTCCGAAAGATTTTGATGCAGATGGGATTCGCGGAAATGCCCACAAATAAGTGGGTGGAGAGTTCCTTCTGGAATTTTGATTCTTTGTTCCAGCCCCAGAGTCATCCTGCGAGAGATGCTCATGATACCTTTTTCATCAAGGAGCCTGCTGCTACTGTGAGTGTCCCGGAGGATTATTACGAGAGAGTTAAGGAGATGCATGAGAAGGGAGGTGCTGGTTCCATTGGATATCGTTATGATTTTAAGAAAGAAGGTAAATTTGTGATTTGTAATTTATATGTCAAAATGAAGTTACATTCTTTGCTAGAATGTTGACCATGTCAAGCCAATTTATATCATCCATCTAATGCACTATAACCTATTGTCAACGTCACTGACAGAGGCATTCAAGAATCTTCTCCGAACACACACCACCGCAGTCTCCTCCCAAATGCTCTACAAACTAGCAAACCAAGAGGGCGGCTTCAAACCAGCACGTTACTTCTCCATTGACCGCGTGTTCCGTAACGAAACAATGGACGCCACCCACCTCTGTGAATTCCATCAAGTCGAAGGATTAGTCGCTGATTACAACCTATCCCTTGGGGATTTGATCGGAACCATTGAAACCTTTTTCAAGAAAATTGGAATCACACAGCTTCGTTTCAAGCCCGCTTTCAACCCTTATACTGAGCCTTCCATGGAGATTTTCGGATACCATCCTGATTTGGGCCAGTGGACCGAGATTGGTAATTCGGGTATGTTCCGTCCTGAGATGTTGGCGCCGATGGGATTGCCTGAGAATGTCAGAGTTATTGCGTGGGGATTATCGCTGGAGAGGCCTACCATGATCAAGTATAGAATCAAAAATATTAGGGATTTGTTTGGGCACAAGGTTGAGATGGCCAGGACTCGAACTGCTCCTATTTGTAGGTTCGATGATCTTACGGAGGAATAGAAATGTGGAGTTTATGCCGGGTATTCGATTGATTGAAGATTATCTCATTAATGATCTCAAACAAAATGCAAACTGGTTGATTTCTTCATTTGTGTTGTGTGAGCTTATCATACACGTATTGTAGTAGTAAATACTTTTAACTATTACGTGTGAATATGCCATTGAAACTGCGATATGAGCAAAGTTATTGTTTCCATGTGAATGCAGACAGTACACGCGGCGTACACGTACGCCAATTTCCAAAGCAAACAAATATAAATTTGCTTGGAAAAGTCATTTATAAACAATGAAAACAGTACCTGGTATCACCACCACTTTAGATAAAAGAAACGAAAATGGAAATGTGAAGAGAAAAAGTCTAAAAATGCGACTTTTTTGAACTTTCGCAGATTCTTATTTTTCTCTTCTTTTCCACTTCCTTTCTCTTTCCAAAGTCCCTCCGATCCGCCAGCGAGAGACTGAAGACAGCCGAGCAAGAAAGCGAGGCATGAAGTGCATCTCATCTCAATGCCCAGCACGCGAAACAACAACCGTACCCACACAGCAAGATGGCGCTAATCTCTTCCGTTCAGAGGATTTCACGCAACCTTCCTCGGTACGTTCCACACCACTGAAATAGAATACAGTTGTAAATCAAATGGGATGGGATAGAAGAGGAGCATGAAATCGGGGAAGTGCAATGATGGCGTTGGAAGCGTTGGATGTTTATCATTGCGGTCTGTCCGTTGCCTTGTACCGTACGACGGCTACGTAGCGTGGATTTTTTCGCCTCGGGTTTTGCTGAAATTGGCACTCGTTGCCATGCTCGCAACGCCCAAATCCGCTGCAATTGCACCTCTTTCAATGCCTCTGTAAAAATCAATCGTCGAACATATATCTACCTCCTATCCCTATCATGGACAATAGTAACATCAATATGCAACCAAACAAAGCTCAATGATTAACACATTATTTCTTCTCGATTTTTTCACCATAACACAGCCTTGTGGCGCAGGCAGGAGCTGCTCGTGGTATGGCTACCGAAAAGCAGATTTGGAATAAAATTCAATCGACTAAAAACATTAGTAAGATTACTAGTTCCATGAAAATGGTTTCCGCTGCTAAGCTCAAGGGAGACGAGGCTCGTCTCGCACTCGCCAAACCTTTCAACCAATGGACCGATGCCCTCTGTGATAAGCCTGTCCATCTCGACGAGCTCGATGAAATCACTTATGATGAGATTCCCCAGAGAACCCTCATTGTGCCCCTCAGTTCCGATAAGGGACTATGTGGTGGTATCAACACTTTCATCACCCGTGGTACCAGGGACTGCATCGCCAAGCTCGCTGCACAGGGTAAGGAGTGCGATATCCTTATTGTAGGAGATAAGGGACGTTCCCAAATGAACCGTTCCTTCCCTAAGAAAATTATTCGCGCTTGTACTGAGGTTGAGGCTCCTGGAAGTTTCAACCTCGCTGCTGCCCTTTCTGCAGAGATTGCTGCTGTAGGTGGTGCTGATTACGACGCTGTAATGATCGTTTACAACTCCTTCGTAAATAAAGCTTCATACAACCAGTACTACAAGATTATCAAACCAATGACTGCTGAGGGAGAAGACGAATCAATGGTTGAATATGAATTTGAGCCTGATGTCAAGTCTGAGGTTATGGTCGATCTTTACGAATACATGTTGACTTCTCAGATTTATTACTGCTTCATGGATGGAGCTGCTGCCGAGCAGTCATCCCGTATGACTGCGATGGAGAATGCTTCCAAGAACGCTGGAGAGATGATTGACAGCTTGACTCTTCAGTACAATCGTGCTCGTCAAGCCAGAATTACCACTGAGCTTATTGAGATTATTTCTGGAGCTTCAGCGCTTGAGGACAAATAAGTTTTTGAATGGGCTTCGTTATGGTGGATATTGGACTTTCGCATTGATTTTGGGGACCAGACATAAAAATGGTGTTCTCTGGGGTGCGGTTGTTGGCAGAGGCAGTTGCAAGAATATTTGAATGTGAAAATAATAAAGCTTGCAACTGTTTGATTATATTGCAATTCTATATATGTATATTATTGTGTAGGGTTTCTTAAAACATTACACGGAAGATTGCTATCGATTCACAATCAGGGTTGCGAACGCAATCGTGACAATTTTCATACATCGATTGCACCCTGTGACGAGACCGCTCCCGGTGTCCAAGCTCAAATCAAATTGTAACGATCCAGTGCAGATCGCTGCATGATCCATATACGCCACAATTAGTTTCTGCCTCAATTCACTCAGTGTCAAATGACTCCCAAAACGAGCCCCACGAGCAAATTTACATATTATGAATCTATTATTCTCGTTTGTTAAAGAATCAGCTCTCATTTGGCAATAAAAGTCTCCTGGCGAGGAGGGATCAGCTCTGAGAATCCCAGCGTGACACAGGGGACAACTCACAATTTCATCGACACCATCATGAATTTGATTCTGACTACACGTATGAAGTCTTTCGTAGGATTCAATCTGGTCTTCCATCATTAATTGTTTGTTTCTTTCTTCTTCTTGCAACACTTGCATTTGTTCCGAAAGCAATCTTTCTGTTGAAACATGCGAGGATTAAAATTAGTTTGATGCATGCAAATGGTGGATGGGCACTATTCATATCAAGTACTGTAGGTTTGTGCTGGGGTGTCTCGGTCTACTACTCTTACCATAATCATTCTGTAGTTCTTCTTCAATTTCATCAATGAGGGCATGATATTCCTCTTGCGTTATACAATAATTCCCTTCACTTTCTTTGTTTACATCATCGGGGAATAGATTTGTTTGTGATCCCATTGGGGAGAATTGCGTTAAGCTTCCAGGCGCTGGCCGAATAAGTCTGTCATTTATACATGTTCCATTGGCGGGTGTTAAATATTCATTTTGTGCATGGCTTAACGGAGTCGGAATAACAGCTATGCCTGTGGCATCAAGCTGCTCTTGGATCAGGTTCCTCGCCGCCCCCCGCACCTGTGGTGTAGACTGCATCATAACGTGGTCGTTGCACATGGCATTAGTTGAGAAAGATGCACCAGTAGCGTTTGAACGTTTTAGTGCAATTTGATTGTTGCGTTTATGTCTAGCTCGTTCAATGCAACTTCGTTTTAACGCATCTTTCCACTCGGGTAACATTCGTTTTGTTGCAGGTGTTTTTTGGCGGATACTTTGTCTATGTTTTGATGGATTCATGTTTCGATATCTCTTTTTTTTGTGTGCTAATGATGATAGAATACTCAGGTGAGAGTTAATTGCTGATTTCTGAATGCCGATAATAGATTACATTAAAGATAAAATGAAGCGCGTACACGTAGTGAGTGATAAAGAAGACACCAACACTACGGTACTCGTACTCGGTTGAATGGATGCTAGATAGGAAGCTTGATGCTTTTGCTTTTGGGCTTCTTGATGCTTGTCGTTTGCCCCCCGGGTTGTTGCGCGCGCGCTTGCTTTTGCTACGAACGTCCTAACCGTCACAAAACTCCATCGTCCATGTATGTTTGTTTAGGAAGGATGCCTCTGGCCTCATCTTTACACTGCTGGTATCAATAGTAGGCGCAGTACTTACCGCACTGCTTCTCAACGCACAGTACCGGGTTACATCCCACATTTAAACAAATAAATAAATCTTTGTATTTTTTGTTTTTATTAATCATCCCGGGGAGATTGAGACTGAAAGAACGTTTTTTGGGGGTTCTCCAAGAACGGCAAGCGCACCGCATCTTTAGGGACTGTAGAATAATTACTATACATAGTACGGTAAGCATACAATGAATACTTCAATGGAAACTAGGAGAGCCGATTTCCTGGATTATTGTTTGATTCTATTTGAATACAAATTCAATACAAGAATTGAAAGACGTCAATGCAGGGTGCGCATAACAATCATCAACTCTTTGACATTGTATTAATTGGTTCCCCATAACCCTGGCACAGCAGCTTTCATCTCCCTCGCATGTTCAATACACACATCTACCGCTGGATCCTCGACATCAGGCGCATCTCCAGCTTTTGTAGCCTCGGCTGCATCAGCTAAGGCATCATTGGTTTTACCACTCATTCTACCGATACCTGCAATTAAGACTGTTGCCATTCCTAATTCTTTGGCCGCACGAATATTTTTCATACTATCCTCGACCATGATACATTCAGATGGATCTTTCACACCAATTGCATCAAAAACCTTTTGGAAAGCCTCTTTCTCGGGCTTACAATATGGCAGAACATCATTTACTGTGAATACCTTCTCTTCTGGGAACACCTTATCAAGCCCCATTTCTCTCAGGGCTCTCAACACGTACTTTCTCGGTCCATTTGAAAACTAATACGCATTGTATGAGTGAGTAACCTTGTCCAGAGTGTGATTTGCAGCACCACAGATCCGAGTGAAGCAATAATGAATGTAAAATAATTTCAACACTTACTGCGACCATATTCAAAGGACAAGACTCCATTATTTCAACTAAATCCTCATCCTTTCCACCCAGGAGGCCAAAATTCAAATGCTCTGCCCACCACTCGGAAAGGTCATTGGGATCAAAGTATTTTTTTCCTTCTGGCCAGCCCTCGGGCGGTGATGGCAAATCCCCATTTTCTTCAGCTACAGTGAGCGCTTTAACAGTAGAATGACATTTCACAAAGTATTTGTCTCTCAAGGCTTTTGCTGTAGCGGCATCTGGAAAGTTTAGCTTTGCACACATGAATTTCGTTGCACCCTGCACATGAGGCAATGCATGAGTATTATGATATGTTTGGAAAAGACCTTCATTGAAATGGTTCATGTGTTTATATTGAAGGGGAAAGGTCTCGTGGTGAGACTTACATCGGAATTTCTGTGGGCAGTGAAACCGTTTCCTACATCGTAGAGTGTGTCATCGACATCAAAAATTAGAGTGGTAATTTTCGAACAGTCAATTTTTGATTTACTCGACATCTTTTCCAAAGTTGAAAAATAATACTATGCGAACAGCACAGTAAGTTATTATTGTCGGTGCAACAAACTGCTGCCTGGTTTTGCAATGAACTATGTCCTGATTTTTACTCCTAATTGTATTAGGGTAGTTGTATGAATCTGATGATGAATCAATCCATCAATCGCATCAGCGAGCAAACTTGCTTGCAAAAGTTAGTGCGAGCTCTACGGTACGTAGGTA
>Ga0115005_10001283_pt1 | contig 19835 bp, 22 predicted proteins | sample ArcOceMetagenome_FD_87163 | JGI IMG/M metagenome (GOLD analysis project Ga0115005, IMG submission 87163) | Marine eukaryotic phytoplankton communities from Arctic Ocean - Arctic Ocean - Greenland ARC118M Metagenome | ecosystem: Environmental > Aquatic > Marine > Oceanic | place: Arctic Ocean... | reverse complement strand
TAAGCCTGGTTGAGCTACATCATATGTGATCGATCTACCTTTATGCCTATCCAGTGTCAACGTTGTCATACCGTGCGATCTTAGGTAGCCCAACTTTTTATGAATTTCTGGATTTAAGGTTGAAACCATACCTCCTTCACCAATAGATAAATTTTTATTACTAAAAAATGAAAAACAGCCTACATCACCAAACGTCCCACATTTTTTTCCATTTATTGATGCTCCGGGGGCATGTGCCACATCCTCTATTAAACCAATTCCTCTCTCACGGCAAAACTCACTGATCGCCACCATATCTTTGCAAGGATAACCTGCATAATGCACAACGATTAAGGCTTTAGTGTTATCTGTTACCTTTTGTTTAATAGCGTCAAGAGACATGTTCCAGTCGTCTAAATCGTGTGCATCAGCTAGAATGGGCGTAGCGCCCACTAGCGTGACAGTATTAACGTCCGCAACAAAAGTTAATGACGGAATAATCACTTCGTCCCCTCGACCAACATCCAAAGCTAAAAGAGCCATATGAAGTGCTGCGGTACCATTGGAAACTGCTTTACAATAAACATCGTTTCCAAGAAAGGAACCAAAGCTTTCTTCAAAACTTATAGTTTCCTCTCCCATAGATAGCCAACCACTTCGAATGACTTTAGAAGCTGCTTCGACCTCAAGTTCATCAAAATTCAACTTAAACAACTGTATCTTCCACATACTATAAATCCTTATTAACACGCACAAAATTAAAAACTCACCCGCATTCAAAGTACTCTTAGTCGACTAGTGCCGGAAGTCCGCAACGACTCGAATGACATAGCAACACAATGGAATGAAATTTATAAATGCCAGCCCATCTTAAATACGCAAGCGACAGAAAATAAGCTAAATGGATACAAACATAAACCGAAAGACAATTACCCAACCTCAGATTAGCGCAAAAAAAAGATAATCAGACCATATGAGATTGTACGCTAATGTAGGCACTTCTAGCTATCAGAAGATTGGAAATTCCACGCTGATGTACACATTTCATCTATAGAGCACACAGCTCTCCACTTCAATTCCACATTGGCTTTAGCAACGCTAGCGAAACAGCAATCAACATCACCCGGTCTTCTGGCATGAATTTGATACGGAATAGTGAACCCAGTGGTTTTCTCAAAAGCTCGTAACATTTCCATTACACTTGTACCAACGCCAGTGCCTAAATTAAAGATTTCAAAACCGATCCCATCTTCTGGATTAGTTAACCTTTCAAGCGCAGCTAGGTGACCTGAAGCAAGATCCATAACGTGCACATAGTCCCTAACACCTGTTCCGTCGACCGTACCATAATCAGATCCAAAAATATTAAGGTGTGGAAGATCCTTAATCGCCACCATTGAAATATAGGGCACTAAATTATTAGGAACACCATTAGGTGACTCACCAATTAAACCACTCTGATGGGCGCCGACAGGATTAAAGTATCTCAACACGATAGAGTTTAAGGAGTTCTTACTAACAGAACTTTCGATATTATTATGCGCCAAAGATTCTAATATCTTTTCAACTTGAAGCTTACTTTCTCCATAGGGGTTAACTGGGCTAGTCGGATGATTTTCTGTTATTGGTAGAGTTTGAGGATGGCCATATACCGTTGCACTACTACTGAAAACCAACTTAACACAGCCGCTTGTTTTCATAGCTTTAAGCAAGCTAACGGTGCCCGCCACGTTGACATCAAAATAAGTCAACGGATCACCAATAGATTCTGATACAGATTTCAAACCTGCAAAATGAATAACTGCATCAACCTTATATTGATTTATCGTTTGAGTGAGCAATAGGGTGTCTCTAACGTCCCCAATTACCAATATTGGCAAAACCCCTGTAATGGTTCCAATAATATTTACAATATTTTTATTACTATTAGCGAGGTTATCAAACAATATGACGTTAAATCCCCTCTCAACTAGTAACACCGCTGTATGCGAACCTATATAGCCGGCTCCTCCGGTAAGCAAAATATTTTTCATTAGACAATTCCAATCATCAATTTTTTAGGCAAAGATTTCAAACCTAATCCATTCCCACTCTTCAGAAGGGTTAGAAAAAACCTTGTAAGAACAATGGTTTACAGAGGGCACTCTGTAGTTTGTAACTACTTTGTAACTCTTGCCTATTTTTCTTACTTTCATAACTTCTCAAAACCCTTGTAATATCAACACTTTAGCAGATGCTGAGTTACAAACCACATAACTCGATTCTTTACAGTTATATTGTTCAGAGTTTCTGATTTGAATGTTTTATACTCAATTAGTCCATTACATACTCAAATTTATTTATTAATTTATCTAATTTGCAAATATCTAAACTATCTTTTGAAGTAACTTCAAAAAATGCTTGAAAACCAAAAATTCGGTCTGGCTTAATAAAATCCTCAATAATATGATAATGTGGCCTAACTCCATAATCATCAAAAATTATTTTAGTGCCTACTTTGCATTCCCTTAATGAGGTTAGGAATGAAGCAACTCTAAATCTCCCGTCAATCAAAACAAGATCTGGTTTATCTTCCATATTCCAAATATAATTTAGGTAAGTTTTAATATTCTGTCTTTTTGAATAATCTTTCGGATAGGCCCATTCTTTAACACCTCCTAAATCTACGTATTTAAGGTGATGGCTTTTTTTATTACAGATTGATTAAATTTTTTCAACCCATACCCTATCTGTATCCACAGAGAAAACTTTAATATGTTCATTACTCATCGCATTTATAGTAGATTGACCCATTCCATATTCTCCATATATCTGACTATCTTCAATAAGTTCTCTAAATAAGTCTTCAGAACCTCCAAAAAGTAACTCACGTCTTTTTCTTTTGATTGAAATATTTGATAAAAATAAACTAAAGAATGGCGGTAGCACATTTTTAACTATCCTTTTCTCGTCAATAGACAGAAGATTATTGTTGCTCTGTAGGATATTTAATGCCAAATAAAACGTTACTGGGAAAAAAGTCAAAAAAATAGCTGCAAGAATTTTAATATCTAATATTAAAAAAAGATACAAGGCTGTTAAAAGACAAGAGATTGAGCTTAAAGCCAATAAAAAGAAAACTAATTTAAATAAATTTTTCATTTTTGAGTACCCTAGACGACAGAGCATTATAATATACTTGATAACTAATGAATCGCAATAGTCGAGTTAGTTTGTAACTGTTTTTTGAGACTAAACCCTTATACAATAGGGGTTTGCGAGGAACACTACTACTCCCACATCACACTTGTCAAATTTAAGTCAAGCAAGCACAGTCATCTCACCCAGAAAAATGTCATGCTGAACACTACGGTAAAAAGATAGCATGTGATGGAAAACTTTAATTTCTTAATAATGAACGGTAAACGGCCGCCAATACTTTTTTGGGCAAAACCCTCACGAAGGGCCTAACACCAATATTTAGGCAGAAAGATCGGAGGGATATTAAATTTTCTCTATAAAATTTAATAAATGCTCTGATTTCAACCCTCAAATATGCAAAACCACCACGCCTTTCGTAAAATGACTTATCTACTCGCGCAAAATAGAGCGATTCAGGGACATTGTAGAACTCAAATCCCATCTTTGCCATTCTAAGCCAAAGGTAAGTATCTTCAAAATAAATACAATGCATGTAGCCGCCAGCATCAATCACATCTCTCTTCTTAAACAATACAGATGCGTGACCGACTGGATCCCTGGTGTAGTTGAATATAGAGTTTTTGTCCGGCTTAGAAGGGTATTTTATAATGTTCTCAGCGTCTGTAGTGGAATCTACAAACTCCGAAATATACGATCCTACTACTGACACTTTCTCTCTAAACATAGCTTCCAATAAAATTTCTGCTCTATCATTTGTGCAAACGTCATCTGAGTCCATCCGCATAACTAAATCGGTCTTAATATATCCAAGCCCATATGCTAAAGCTTGTCCTAGTCCAACATTTTTTTCTAACTCAAAAAACAAAACAGAACGATTTGATATGCACTCACTAAGCAAAAACGCCTTTATTTTACTGCAGATAGGACCATCTGCGACCACTACGATATTTTGAGCCTTAACCGTTTGCTTCTTTAAAGAATCGAAAGCAGCGACAAAATTATGCAACAGGTCATTGTTATACACCGTCATCAGTGCTGAATATTTATACATTAAGGGGACCTCACCTAGCTCAGAAAACTTTCAAGGAATTCGACAAATAGACCAATGCTAAATAATCAGAAAGGCGCTCACAAACCACAGATCACAATAGCCGTCAATTTTTTAGACTCAGTAATAACTCATATAATTTTTCGTTTTGAACGTCTCTTGATTACTGGAGGATGTTTCTATTATTACGATCAGTAATGCCGTCGGAGACTACAAAATCACCGATCAAACACCCGGATTTTGTTTCAAACAAAATGTTATCAATCTCCGAGCCTTTGGCCGCATTACTCACAATTTTCACGCCTGCATTCATGTATTCAAATATCTTAGCCGTGGAATACGAAAAATCTAGTCCATTATTCATAACAATTAGTGCAAGTATATCTGCAGACTTTTGTAGTTTAATAGTTTCATTATGAGGAGCTTCATATCTGACCAAAACCCTATCTGTTAAGTGTCGTGGAATAACACTTTTAATGTACTCTCCGCCCTCTGAATATGAAAGTAAATATATCGTAAAGACACTGCCATATCCCGCTGTGCTTCGAACATTACGCACCAATTCAACCAAGTTATTCTCAGATATATCCACAACATGGAGGACTTTTGGATCCCGCTTGAAAATCTCTTGTGTTGTAGCCTGACCAATTGTTCCTGCACCACCAATAATTAAAAAACTAGACTTACGTGTTCGATTCGATAGCTTGTTTCCTAGCTTTAAAATATCCGAACTAAACAATGGTTCGTTTCTACCGATAATTTCTAACATATAGTTTTTTTATCCTCTGTAGCCATTAGGGTTCCTTAACTGCCATCTCCAGCTATCCCTGCACATGGAGTCTAAATCCAACTTTGCTTTCCAACCTAAAACATGCATTGCTTTATCAACACCAGCGATACAAACAGGGACATCTCCTGCTCTTTTAATGCCGACTGTAAAGGGCACCTTAACGGCATTAACACGCGAAAAGCAGCTAATCATCTCAAAAACTGATATCCCCTTGCCCGTACCTAGATTCACTATCACGAGGCCCATAGAAGTCTCACATCGCACAATTGCTGCCAAATGCCCCTTGGCAAGGTCTACGACATGAATGTAATCCCTTATACCCGAACCATCGGGAGTATCGTAGTCATCCCCAAAAACAGTGATTTCTGGTTTTTTCTTAACAGCAGTTTGAGTAATCAGCGGCATAAGATTATTTGGCATTCCAGCTGGATCCTCACCGAGCATCCCAGAAATGTGAGCTCCAACCGGATTAAAGTATCTTAAAATTATAATATCCCAGCATGAATCGGCCGCGTAAAGGTCTTCTAATATCTTCTCAATCATCAATTTAGATGTACCATAAGGATTTGTGGGTACACCTACTGGCATATCTTCAGTCAACGGATTTGTACTTGGCATACCATATACAGTAGCAGACGATGAAAATACTAGCTTTTTAGTATTGTACTTCTGCATTATCGAAATCAAATTCAATGTTCCTTGAACATTGTTCGCGTAGTAGGAAATTGGCTTACAAATAGATTCACTCACAGCCTTTAACCCCGCAAAGTGTACAACACAATCAAATTCGAATTTCCTGAATACGCTTTCAAGTTCTGTCAAATTAAGCAGATCGCCCTCGACAAAATGTAGCCTTTTCCCCGTTAATTCCTCGACGCGATTTAATGCAATCCGATTTGAATTAGACAAATTATCGAAAACAACTACCTGATAATTAGCCAACAAAAGCTCGACAATAGTGTGGGTCCCGATATAACCAGCACCACCAGTCACAAGAATAGTATTCATTAATTAGCGCCTTTTTCTCAAGAATAATTTGTAACACAAGGATATGATTTGTGAAGGAAGGAACCGTACAACAAGCCGCACAGCAAGGTACTTAACTAGCTCGTAGCCTTTTATATGACCAACGTCAAAAACTGCTTTAGCAAAGTTTACGTCCTTTAAAAAATAATTCCAACCGCTCCGCCTACTCCCAATACCGGACAATACTCTTACATGGACAAAAATCTCATCAATATTTCGCAGTATAAGTCCCTTTTTGAGAGCTATTATCCAAAGGTAGTAATCTTCATATAGGGGCATATCATGATAATTCACGGACTGAAAAAAAGAGGATCTGAAACAGACAGAAACATGATTCATAGGGTTTCGAAGTTTCGAATAGCTGCGAATTTTAGCATTTTCCAGGGGCACCTGACGTAATTGTTTCCTGTCACCGGGGTGATCACTAAATTCTTCAATGTAACCTCCAACAACGTCCACTTCGTTATTAGCATCTAAAAAACTAACGCAAGTATTCACGCGATTCGGTATAGAGATATCGTCAGAATCCATCCTAAAGATATTCTCCAGTGCATAGTTGGGCTCCGGAATTTAAAGCTAGGCCCAAGCCTATGTTTTGAGCTAATGGATGTACTAAAACATCGTTTTTAGATATTTCTTGATATCCCCGAATGACTGACCACAGTTCCTCACCGACAGGCCCGTCAAGAACTAGAACAACTTGAAAATCAAAGGATTCGGTAGGCTCATTGATTGAAAAAAGTGCTTCCTTGAGAGCAATGTGATCATCTTTCGAATAACAAGACATCAAAAATGATAGCTTTCTCGACCGACTAAATGGCACGTTCATTTAGATACACCCCTATAAAAATCCACAACGCTGAAATACCTATGTACTCATTAAACGCTAGCCCAAGAACCAGGGCAGCAATCACGGGGAAAGCCCTGCGGCCTTGTATGCTCATCACGGTTAAATAGGTAACTAAGAGGACTCCTGCAACACCAGCTTGAGCAACTGCAGAAATATAGTAATTGTGTGGGTAGCCAAGTCGTAATGATGGAGAAACCTCTATTTCTGAAGCCATAATTGCAGCTTTATAATTCCCTGGCCCCAAGCCTGTGCCAAAAGGAAAAAATTCTTTTACCGCTTGAATACCAGTTGCAAAAAGCTCTAACCGCCTTTTATCGGCTACAACCCCACTGAGATCCAAATCAAAATTAAGTGCGCTGATAATGGCTGAAACGATAGCCGGATTTTCATTAATGAAACTAAAGAGGGCATAGATTACACCTAAAAGTCCCACCACAAGAATAGATCGTCCGTAGCGTAACTTTTCCCAATACATCAAAAAAAACATAAAAAAGCATGCCAAAACGAAAGATCGACTGTCAAAAAACATACCAGAGATAAATAGCACTGACACCATTATTTTATTCAATCCCGGGCGGTAAAATCTATATTTCAATAGCGAAAAAATACCAGCAACAAGAAAATAGCCTGCATAATTTGTATCAATCCCGGAATCAATAAAAAACCTAACTACGCCCCCCGGATAAAACAAACCTGTCAATGCCAGCGCAGACAACGCAAATGCAAAGCATACTAATAAAAAGACTGCCTGCTGGGGAAATCGAAAAGCAAACAAAGTAGTCAGAAAACAACTTATATATAGTGATGAGTATATTACATGGGTGACAATATCCAGCGCAAAAAAACTTGAGTACACTACATACAAAAAAAGACAGAAAGCTAAGGGCAAAAGAGACTTAGGCATTTTATCACGGGAATCACCTGTTAAAAGATAGAATACCGAGGCCATCAAAAAAAATACATAAATTATAAGATTCCCGAATCCGCTCAGAGCACTCCCTAGAAGTAATAAAAACAATGTGCTGGAAACAAATAAAGGGGACTTAGAGAATGTCACGTTCGAAGCGCTCGCTTAGCAAAGACGTTTTAGAGTAGACGACTGCCTTGATACCATGTTGCTCATAAAAATCAAATAGCGCATCAGTCGATTTTGCAATGAAGCCGGCCTCTCCTTTAGTTATTCCGGGCACATTAATTCTCAATTGGATTCCCGCTACAAAAAGGACATATCGGACTACATTTTCACAGTGTATATAAAAACGGTTGTAGAACCGCAAATTCCACTTAGCTATAGCTCCATTCACCTTTGAAATTACGCCAGGCTTATGGTAGAAACGGGTAATTGTATTATCATCTAAGGTACCAATGTCCCAGCCAAATAAATGTACTTTTTTCGAGGAAAAGTATAATGGAAAGAATATACAGAGTTCATACATAATCCCTGGCCCTAATGGCCGTAGGTTAGTGCTAAAGATATCCTTAAACGCATTAAAACTGGAGGTCGCGGACAGTGACTTCTCAAGAGACGAGATAGACCTAGGGATTTTATACGAGACGTCATAAGCTCGTTTTGGAACACGCTTATAGAGCGAGGCAGATTTTACATATACTATCTTCGGGCGCTGCTGAAATTGACCGTAATCATAGCTTTCAAAATTGTCATCGTTAATAACATGCAAGTCACATGATTCAAGTAGATTTATAGCCTGCTTTACAGCGATAATAAATTTTCCCTCACAAAACTTCTGGAGCTTTTTCTTATCTAATTTATTCAGGGACGGACCTGCAGAGACTATTACAACCTCATCTGCCCTCCGTTTAGTTATTAAATCATGTAACGCAGCAACTTCCATACACCTAAATCCCAGTGACTTAAACATTCAATTACGCCAATCAATTTACAGGTACTTAATAAAGTCAGAGTAATACTCATCGGCCATAGTTATCCTCAAGGCGAACTATATCATCCTCGCCTAAATATGTTCCGGATTGCACCTCAATCATTTCAAGAGGTATCGAACCAGGATTAGATAGCCTATGGACGGCACCGAGGGGGATATAAGTTGACTGATTTTCAGTCAACATAACTTCTTCTGTCCCACGTATTACAAGAGCCGTCCCTTGAACAATAACCCAATGTTCTGCTCTATGATGATGCATCTGAAGACTTAAGCTCGCTCCCGGCTTTACTACTATCCGTTTCACCTTAAATCTAGCACCCTCATCTAAAGAATCATACCAACCCCAGGGACGATAGACCTTCCTATTCTCAAGGTGCTCCACTCTCTGGTCAGACTCCAAAATTTGGACAATTTCTTTTACATTCTGACAGGAGGACTTACGAACTACCAAAATTGCATCTGGAGTGGCAATTACCGCTAAATCGTCAACACCAGAAAGTACGACCAGTTGACTATCAGAGTGCACTAAACAGTTATTTGCATTATGGGTAATTACGTCACCGATCAATGCATTCCCATGATCGTCTTTTTCTAGATAATCCCACATCGCATCCCAAGCCCCTAGGTCCACCCAACCGGCTTCAAGCGGAACCATTTTTAGACTAACGCCACTACCAATACAACGTTCAAGAACCGAATAATCAATTGAATCTGCAGGTACGTTATAGAATATATCTGGGTCTGGTCTAATAAAATTATTCTCTATGGATTTGCTACCCCACGACTCAGTAACGGTATCTGCTATGTCTGGCCTAAATTTGGATATTGCTTGGACCCACGTACTAGCCAAAACCACAAAGATACCTGCATTCCAAAAATAGTTCCCCGCATCAAAATATCGCTGAGCGTCCTCGATCTGAGGCTTTTCGCAAAATTCCTTAACGACCGCCGCTGAGATTCCTTCATCATTATTGCAATTGATATACCCGAAACCAGTAGACGCCCTAGTTGGCTTAATCCCTAGTATAACTATATTTCCCTGACTAGCTTCGTCAACAGCACTTTGGACGGCTAGCGTAAAAGCTTCACTATCATCAATCATTTGGTCCGAAGGGCTTACTACAAGAACCGGATCATCTCCAGTTTCTAGAGCTTGTAACGCAGCTAACGTCAAAGCAGGGGCGGTATTTTTACCACACGGCTCAAGAATTATTTTTGCATCCCTAACTCCGATCTCCTCAATCTGTTCCCGAGCTATAAATCTATGTTGGCTGCTAGTAACAACGATGACGTTGCTTAGCTTCGTTATCGCGGTTTCTATGTTTGCATACCGAAGAACAGAGGACTGAAGCAAAGTGTTGTTACTTCCAATCGAAAGAAATTGCTTAGGGAATCCCCTTCGGGAAAGAGGCCACAATCTAGACCCATTACCCCCACAGAGAATTACTGGTGTTACTGTTTGTTTTGTCATGTTCTGTCCCATGTAACTTAACTATACTAAATCTAGTCCGCTAAACCTAAGTAGTACGCGGAGTCGACAACCATTTCCAAAATATAAGTGGCAAAACCCCAAATGATGTAATTTGTAAACCTTTATTGGCGAAGGATCCTTCAAAGAGGTCGACATATGACAGGGCAAAACCAACGAGCGAAAGACATACTAGCAGTGTGACGGCCTTGAAGATCACGGCTTTTATCTCAACATTTGCTGAACGCAATGAAAACAATAATACTGATGCGATAGTAATTGATTGAACCAACCACGCATAAGCCAAGTATGAGTCAACCATTAATATCCACCCGGTGATCCCTAACAGATAAGCGATTATGATACTCATCGGTTTATCAAGGTCTATCAACAAAATAACTAATGGTTGGATAAACATTAGTATTAGATATCCCAATACTACAAAATCATCAAAAATAACAATACCCAAAAATTCGAGGAATCCCTGGTAGAGCCAGGGATTCCAAAGTAATAATTCGAGCACGATTAAAACCGACCCCAGTATTTTGAGAGAATAAATAAGCGCTGTTTTTTGCTTTGCACGACTGCCGTAGAGGTCACGACCAACCACCGAATAAATCGTGGAACTAATAATAAAGAAACCCATACATAGCTGAAAGAACAGAGCATACTTTCCAAAATCAGCCTGTCCCAAACTCACTGATAAGAAAACTTTATCAATCTGGATTAGGATAACCCATAGAAACGACGAAATCCCTAAAGTAAAGTCAAAACCTAGATTTGAGACAGTCTCTCGTCGCGATAACATCCCAATCAAGTCGTCATCGATCCCCCTTTTTAAAAAATATGTCTCGCAGAAAGAGAATAGCGTTATTATCATGAGAATGAATAAAACATCGATGCTTAAAATTGCGAGAAGAGTGGCTGTACCGTATTTCAAAAATGAAAATACTGCAGCAGTCTTCCAGAAAAACTGGGTACCATTAGTGGCGAAAAGGAACGTTTTTAAAATGGCAAAATTCCAGCGGTTACTTGCCGACACGAGTAACACAGATACGACCAGCCAACCCTTGAGGCCCAAGTCCCACTCATGTAAAATAAATAGGCCATATATAAACAGGCAGAATATCGCAAGGTATTTAAATTTTCTACCTACAGATAATGCTTTTAAAATGTGTGATCTAAACTGCTGATTGCCAGAAAAATATTTTGATAAGTTCTTAAAAATAGTAGCCGTGACGCCTATGTCGGCAACCATAACAACCCCATTAACCAAAATAAAGATACTAAATAATGCAAAACTTTCATTAGATAGTAGCGAATTGGTAATCACGAGCCCAACAGGAGGTATAACCGCATTAATCGCTGAGTACGCATAACTTTTCATACACTAAAATTTCTATTATTAAATAAAGTCAACGAGCGCATCGATTTCATATTTTGATACAGACTCCGTACTGGATTCCGGAGGTTTACAATCCAAGCCCTGGCTAACTATAGATGATAGCTCTTTAAAGTTACCTGGTACCGCAAATTCAATATGGGCCGATATTTCTCTCAAAACAGGCAACTCAAATGCTGCTACTTTGCAACCCGAAGCCAAAGCTTCTATTGGAGGCATCCCCAATCCTTCAAAATATGTAGGGAAAACCAGATACTTCACGCTGCCTAAAAGGCGAAATTTATCATGATGGCTGATCTTTTTATGAATTTGCAAATTAATACCATTCTTATTGGAAACATCAACCAACATCTGTACAAAATCTTCGTCCAATTTCATCGACCCGATAACTAGATGGAACGTCTTAAGACCATATGCGTTCGAGATGAACTCAAGTAAACCGTCTAAACCCTTATGTGGATCCATTCTCGAGATGCATACGGCCGAATTCTCTCGCTCGTCCCAATCCAATGGTATTAAATCTGATTCTTGAAAAACGGGAAACTCAAACCACCGGTACTCCTTTCCATGCCCATAGAACATGCGCGCATATGAATCAGATGTTTTCGAAATACTAATAACAGATTCTGCTCGATCTGCAATAAAGCTCCAGCCATCCCATCGTGCCGGGTCTCTTTTGACCGGTGCAAGGGAATTAAACCAGTTGGGTGTTTCAAAATTAAGCAGATGAACTTTCGTCCCCATTACATTGGCAATGTCATAGAAAAACTCGTGCAACCGAACCGACCCCTCCTCGGGCACTATGACAACATGGTCGAAAGCTTTTTTAAACCAACGTTTAGCTATTATACGATATACCCTAAACAGTACTTGGTCGAAAAAACCGTTACGACCCAATACCAAAGGGAAATATTTGCGCAGCCTAAAGGTCTTCATTATTTGAACAGGGAAAATTAAAGCATTATTATAATTCACCCAATATTCAACCTCATGTCCTCCTCTTGCAAGCCGCTCAGCAAAAAGGGCTGATAAATACCTACCACCGCTAACGCCTCTTACCGGTATCCTACTGATAAATAAAATCTTCATAGCCTACAACTTATAATATTGAATTGAGTTCACTAACCCATCTTCAAGCGCAACGAAGGAAAAATCATTGTTATGTTTTAGGAACAACGAAATATCAGGACAGCGACGGAGGATATCGCCATCCCGAGGGAGCGACGTCTCCAGATTGGGTTCAACGCCAAGAAGTGTTTGTAATTTTTCTGCCAGCTGCCTGATGGTTATTTCGACGTCATTGCCAATATTTACCACTTTGTTGTCGTAATTTTCTGAGTTTATAACTCTACAAACCATCTCAACATGGTCATCTACATAGCAGAATGAGCGCGTATGCTCTCCATCACCTACCATCACCAGTGGCCATTCACCATCAGTAATCCGTTTGATAAATTCTGGAATAACCTGGCCATACTTTGTATTGACCATTCTAGGACCATATACATTAAAAATACGAAGTAAATTATATTTTACTCCATTTTGATCACACCACAATTTTACATAGAACTCACTCATCATTTTCGCCGAGCTGTAGCTATCCCTTGTCTCTTCAATCCTTGAATAAGTAAGTCCGCTCTCTGGAGTGGGGACTTCCACAGGCTCACCATAGACCTCACTGGTTGATGCAAACGTTATCTTTTTTATTGTGCATAATTCAGCTTTCCCAATTGCCTCTAGTAGATTGGCCGTCCCCAGACTATTTACAAGAGCAGTCCGCATTGCATTATCATAAAAATGCATAGTTCCATTTACGGCAGCGTAATGGATAACCAAATCAATTTTTTTAGCATCAATTATCTGTGCAATATCGTCGATATTACTTGTATCAGCTAAGTCGATGGCATAAACCGATATCTGCTTAATGACTGAATTTAAGTGATCTACATTTCCTCTTGAGAAATCGTCGATAACTGTAACATTTAATCCTTCACTAACAAATCGCTCAGCCAAAAATGACCCAATAAAGCCGCCACCTCCCGTTACTAATACGTTTTTATAATTCATCTACATAGCCCCTATACTGATCATTTTTTCATGTTTTATATCTAAAATTCCCCAAGCATCAAACACAAAACCGCCACCAGCCAAGAAAGATTCTATGAACACTTTAAACTCTGGGCTTGAATATCGAAGAGAGTTATTACCAATAAAGATAGCAGATTGTGCAAATTCCACTTCGTATATGGCACTTGCTCTCAACACCGGATAGCCAAAATCCGAAAGAACATCAGGCGCTATCGAAAAGTCATGGAGGCTCAGATCTAAGTCATCAACTGCTAATTCTTTTAAAATCATTACCACAGATGAGTCTCTCAAATCAGAGGTTTCAGGTTGGCCTTTAAAGGCTAATCCTGTAAAGAGCCATTTACGTTCACTATGCTCACGGACCTTATCCACGACTTTCTTGACCAACAGATTCTCAACCTCCCTACCCACAATTACCAGATTGGCCAAATTTTTATTTTTCAAAGTAGAGCGCACGATATAGCTATCTTTCGAAAGGCAGGGACCTGATACAAAGCCAGGGTTGCCAAAATTATTTCTTGGGTACTTGTACTCGGCCACACGCCGCACACTATCAAATGACAGCCCTTGATCTTCACAAACCAAAGCAAACAAGTTGGCTATCGAAAACTTAATGTCACGATAGGTATTGCTCAGTAATTTTGCTGCTTCTGCCGTTTCCAAACTGTCGGCCTCTACGAGTTCAAAATTCATACTTTCAAGAAAAGTCCTAGCTTGAGGTGCAAAATTAGAGTCCGCAGAAAAAATTTGTGGCAATGTTTCAAGCTCATTAAGGGCAGCCCCCTCTACTGTGCGCTCTGGGGAAAAACATACCCCAATATCGTGCCTACCCGATTTGTGTATCTTTTCCTGTACAGTTCGACTTAGCCCAATTGCAACGGTGCTTCTGAGAAACACTATCGCATCTTTATTTAGGTTGGAAATTACAGACTGCAAAGCCGAGTCAACATAGGTTAAATCAGGGATGTTTGATCCTTTACCTAAAGGCGTTCCTACAGTTACAAACACAGCATCAAGGGGCGTACCCTTATTATTTAAGAAAAACGTTTTTCCAATTGCAGCCTTGATTAAATCTGCTAAACCTGGCTCATAAAAAGGAGCATCGCCCTTTTGCAGGTGATCTATAACAGTTTGGTTAATTTCAAATCCATACACGTTGACACCTTTGGTCTTTGCTAAATGCATCCCCAGTGTTAATCCAACAAATCCAAGACCGACTATTCCTATATTCATCTTATCCTCTCAAAGCCTCGACTAGTTGATCAATAGTATTTTGGTGTACATATTCAACAGTTTTAGATGTGTTATTCGCGTTATGAGAGCCCAATATTACATTGGGATGACAGCGCAACATTGACGTAGAAGGAAGAGGCTCTTTATGAAACACATCCAATGCCGCTCCTGCTAACTGGCCGTTTTCTAGGGATCTCGATAGCTCTCCCTCATTTACCAATTGTCCTCGTGACACATTCACCAGAAAAGAGCCTTTCTTTATTCGTTTAAAAAATTCGTGCCCAACCAACCCATTGGTAGATTCATTTAAATTGGCTGTCACAATAAACAAATCAGCTGTAGATGCCAGAGCTTCAATGGAAAAGGACTCCAATTCAGAATTTTTGACAAATGGGTCATGATAAATTATTTTACATCCAAACGGACGGAGCCTGTCAGCGACACCTCTACCAATCGCACCGAATCCTATCAACCCTACACACAGCTCAGACATCTCTCTATATTGCCTTTTCGGCCAACGTCCCTCCATTACATCTCGGTGGGTGTCAACAATACCTCGGGACAGCGCAAGTGCATAACCTACCGCAAGTTCTCCAACGGCGTTCTGGAAAGCGCCAACCGAATTTTTGACGTGTACACCGAGCCTTCCAGCCGCAGAAAGATCGATCGAATCGATACCTGTGCCCCATTTCGAAATTACCCTCAACTTTGGTGATAGATGCGCTAGAACCGCCTCTGTAATTTCATCGTCTCCAGAAATCCAACCATCATATATGGGAGGTATCTCAAGGCAGTTTGGTTCAACCATAAATTGATCATTCATAATAAAATCGACGTGAAAACCCAAGCCCTCGATCCAATCACGAAACTTAGGCTGATCGTGAATCATCATTTGAGTTGTCACTAAAATATTGTATATCATCTATACTAATCCCCTAAGTGCTCTTGCAATTTCTAAGTCCTCTATGGTTTTGATAGCCAATCCAGAGTATGGGCCGACAGCAAAGTAACCGTTCCGGCCGGAGTAAGTTCCGGCTTTCCCCGAAGCACGAGCCGCCATAAATAACTGCCGAGACCATTTTGTAGCTGACCACGTGATACGCTGTGTTGGGGTGAGTTCTTGTGAGTTTGTTTTTTCTAAAACAGTGAAATTAACTGGCTGCCCCTCAAACGCGACTTCGATCTGATCGTTAACGCAAGAGAAAACAGTATCATACTCTTGATTATCCTGGCAGAATTTAACGAAACCACGTATATCCTTCGGCGATAAAAGGGGCGTAATACTATGAATTTGATAAAGAATATCACAATCTACTTTCTCGAAAAAATCTGCTACGAAATCCTCGCTGGTAGAGTCATTACTCCCCAAACTAGATGGTCGGTGATAAAAAGAAACACCCATTTTCTCAGTGTATTCTTTAAAGACCAATGACTCCGAATTTACATATATCTCTTCAAAAACATCAGCCGCCAAACATCTTTCAATTGCGTATTCTAACAGCGACACCTCACCGAAGAGCTCTAAATTTTTCTTCTTAAGCCTCTGACTACCAAGGCGCGCGGGGATCATAGCCACTTCTCTACCCATCAACAATATCTCCTGCCAAAGCGCTAATTACTTTAAAATCCCCTGAAGTATTGGCCGCAAAAGACGCAAGCGACAACCCATCTACAGCAAGTTTTACCCAAGTTTCATCAGGATATTGGTTTCTATAGCTGCCACCAGATTCTGAGACTATTAAACAGCCTGCAACATCATCCCATGCTTTTGCTTCGTAATTTACGCAGGCAGAGAAAACCCCTCGAGCAACCATACAAAGATGAAGTGCTTGCGAACCTAAAATCCTAGCATTCCACTTTTCAGGAATCCGACCACCACGCTTCAAATAACCAGACGAAACTCCCACTAGTTTTATTAACGCTTGTTGACAAATAAGCGACTTTCCATTGAACTCTGCCCCACGTCCGTTTATGGCGGTGTAAATATCCCCTGAACTAATATCAACGATAAGAGCAGCTAAGACATCGGTACCGCAAACTTTTGCCGCGACTATGGCAGAAGGAGATAACCCTTGGATATAATTTGATGTCCCATCTAACGGGTCAATGATCCAGGCGGACTCCACGTCGCACGGATAAACATTCTCTTCAGACAAGACAGGTACACCCGGATCCAATACAGATAACTCATCAAATACTTTTTGTTGTAGAAAAATATCAAAATCTGATACTGCATCATTTTCGGATTTGTAAGTAATTGAAACGCCGACTCCGCGAAACATAGACACAGCTTTATATAAGCGCGAACCAACATCTAAGAGGCCCTCATGAGAGATATATTTACTCAAAACGCACCTCTACTTGGTCTCCCGCTTTGATGGGAAAAGTTTCCGTAAGGCCTCCCGTAGCGATTAAAAATTCTGGCTCGCAAGGAAGATCATGCTCTTTTATGATTGCAATAGAACTTCTTATTATGTGATCAATCGAAAAGCGAAGGTTACCAAAACTACCAGCGACCACTTCAATATCATTAACAAATACCTTCATCGACTCAGTATGACTGCCGTTGTAGGCTTTTAGGATTAGTAAATCACCTGCAGAACAATTATCAGCAACGCAAAGAAAAGCATGCCCGTCTTGATTATCCACCTCACTTAACGGACACTCAAGTCCGATGTGCTCACTAATAATGTGATAACCACTCTCTGTTTTATCATCGTATTTTACTTTTACGACTAACTCTACCTCAACAATAGGAAAGTCTTTCTGGACGCCTGACGAGTGAATACTGTCAGCTTGAATTCCTCCTACAATAACGCCATCAATACCAAAGAATTCAGCGCTTGAGTAATTAGAAGCCCCGACTTTATAGCAGCCAATATGACTGCGCTTGAGGAATTTTCGTTGTATTTGGTATGCGGAACTTAGGCTAACTGACTGCATAAACAGACTTACCTATAATATAATCACATAGCGACAGCAGCCAAATACTGTGTACATTTTCAACAATATTATATGCATGGCTCTCTACCCAAAAGATGTGGTCGGCAGAACTATTTAAGGAGTTATCTTGATTTTTCCCTGAAAATCCAATAGTGCGCAACCCCAAATCTTTCGCCCTTTTTAGACCTTGAACAATATTTGGACTTTCGCCGCTCACACTTACAAAAATCACTATATCGGTGGCTTCATAATAATGGGATATGATTTCTGCATATGCATTTTCATATCCAAAGTCATTTGCAAATGCAGTTAGCAGAGCGGGATCATGGAAGCATAAAGACCGTAGCTTTCCCTGCTTGGTGAAATCTAGGGCAGCATGACCGGCAATACTTGATGCAGCACCATTACCAAAAATCAGCAACCGTCCCCCTTTCTCTCTTTGGCCTTCCAGTATCTCCCCAACTAGCCCCAACTTATTTCGAACTTCACTAGTATTAACTAGCTTACTGAATTCATCTAAATAACTATTGAGATCTATCATATCCATGTTGCCTCTTTATAAATTAAATCAATGAGTGCAGTTGTTCTCTGCGCATCTCCAAACCCAGCATAAGGGTAATTAATACCAGTGTGGCAAGATAATAAAAACGCGTCAATCTCTCTTTGCCAGGAGATATTTTCTGGGAATCTTTCTTCGGTAAAACTGATTTTTTTTTCGTTCAGTGAATTAGGTTTGATTGTTAAAATTTCATCGCCATAGTTCCCGGATTTTGTTCTAAGCCCGTTTAAAACAATAGAACCGTTTTCCAAGAAAATCTCGAGGGAAAAAATATATCTCCACTGTGTGACCGTGGTATGTATTGATGCACTTATTTTTTTAGATGTAGAATAGAGTGTGATGAACCCATTGTCCTCCACGCCAGGAATATTAAGATAATTAGATGACAGAACTGCTTGCGCACCATCAAATCCACCCGATAAGTGCGCCATAAGATCCACCATATGAATCCCTTGATCAATTAATATACCACCTCCGTTCAGATCCTTATTGCACCTCCAGGTATCGGAGTAACTATCATCAACTTCTTTTCCATATCTACCCCTCATCCATAAAATATGACCTAGCTTTTTACCATCGATAACCTGCTTCATTTTTATGACTGAGGGATGTACTCGATGATTGAATCCATATGATAGGACCTTACCCTGAGCTAAACTTTCATCTATCTCACGCAGATTATCACTACTAACGGCCGCGGGCTTTTCACAGAAAATATTCTTACCTGCCTTCAAACTTAATTGGACATATCCTGGCGCCAAACGCGGAGGTACCGAAATAATGACCGCATCCACTTTTTCGAGGAGAGCCTCGATGGTTGAAAACCGTATTAATATTTCGTCAGTACAATATGGATCAAAATATCCAACGACCTCAACATCCAACACATCGGAATGTATAAGACATTCTTCGCGAAGTTTAGCAAACCTCCCATAACCTATAAGACCAACTTTCATATCATTCCTTTTTTATACAACGAGGTTGAATTTTTCATGTGCAACACACTAATTGAGACGATCTATTGATTTGTGAACTGAGCGAATCATCACCGCACGGCCCATGATAGGGAGACCATATAGAGGCAATGTTTCTAGCCATGTCACTTAACTAACACTATAAAGCGCGTTATCGCCGAATCGGTCTTGGAGAAAATCACATGGATAGGCTTCATCTTTAACGTTAATGCCTTTAACAAAACAGGTCATGCTTACCGTTCAATTTTTCTTTTATAGACTCCAAAAACCCCAGAAATACATGTTTTTTAATTCTAATAGCCGATAAAACCCATTATCAACGCTTAGATGCGAAGCCCTTGTCACCCACCTCAGCCTTCAACACCTCAATCTCACGCTCCAGCTGTTTAAATTCTTCCTGCTTACGGGCCAAAAACCGAACCGTTATCGCGGC
>Ga0115005_10001282_pt1 | contig 19840 bp, 22 predicted proteins | sample ArcOceMetagenome_FD_87163 | JGI IMG/M metagenome (GOLD analysis project Ga0115005, IMG submission 87163) | Marine eukaryotic phytoplankton communities from Arctic Ocean - Arctic Ocean - Greenland ARC118M Metagenome | ecosystem: Environmental > Aquatic > Marine > Oceanic | place: Arctic Ocean... | reverse complement strand
TACGATACCCCCCACTAAACTGATTAAATATAGCTGTAATGCCTCTTCCAGAGGAACAAAGTTTGCCTAGTTTTTGGGAGTGCTCCGCCCTGAGAGTTTAAACTACCCAGTTCCCAAACCCCTCGATGCTCCGATACCGATTCCTCCCGATACCGATTAGCTCCGATATGATCCGTGCAGATTAGATCAGCGCAGATCTGTGCAGAACAGAACTGAGCAGAATGTGAGCTGAGCAGAATGTGTTCACCTTGCGTATAGCATACATAGCGCATACATGCTAATACTTTATAAGCATAAGCCTTATAACAAAACGGTATAGAGTTGGGGCTTGCATACATACTAAAAAGGCGTACTATGTATACATGGCTAGCGCAAAGGGCACTAGCCAAAAAAACTAAAAAACAGGTATATATAAAATGGCTACATTAACCAATGCAACACTAGTAACATACAACCCTAAAACTTTATACACTGCTACTGCGGCACACAATGCCCGCTTAATGGCTGGCGTTAAAGCACTAACAGCAAACGGCACCAAAGCGGTAACCCTTGGGCACCTTGTGCAATACATGTCAGCCCAGTTTAATAACCCACAATTTGCAAACTATGGTTTAAAAATGGGCAAGCAACCGTTAATAGTTGCGCCTAAAAACATGGCCGTAATTGTGCCAACAGCGGCGCAGCTTACAGCATAAACCATGCCAACTTGCAACACTGTATACCCATACAGTGTTGCATACCTAGCACACATGTGGTATGTGTGCAAGTGGTATTATTACCAAAAAAGGGGGGGCAAAAAATATTTTGCTTTTTAAAAACAATCCGGCCATAGTGTCCTCTCATTCCATACTTAAATTATGGCATTTAAAATCACTATGTATGCACGGAGGGCTTAATGCCTCAGTTAGTTATACTGTCGGGTAGTCCTGGAAGTGGGAAGTCCACAACTGCCAGAACCAAGTACCCAAACCACCACCTTTGCGACAAAGACCTAGGCACCGAGCGTGACTACCAGAAATACGTAAACCAAGACTGCGTACTTACAGCTTGCGCCCCCACCAAGAAACAGAAGTCTTATTGGATTAAACAAGCCAAGCTCTATGGCTTTACTCCGTTAGTGCTGGTAGTATGGGTAGATAGAATGGTAGCCTACGACAGAATGCTAGGTCGTAGCGGTACAAGTAAAGACCAGATGAACAACAAACAAGCTGGCGTAGAGCAGTGGTTTAAACTATACAAGCCACACCCACTAGAACAGAAGGTAGCCAATGAGTGACAAACCAGATTATTTGGTGGACGTGCCTGCGGAGTATATCTCAGCTGACGAGTACGAAGCCCAAGAAGTTGTGCAGCAAGAGCAAGTAGTACAGATAACAGACTGGGAACAAACAATGTCCCAGCTTGCAGAGCGCAAGGCCACTAGCATTACAATCCCCCGTGGTGCTGGCTTCAACAGAGCACAGATAGTCCAAGCCTTCGACAATGCCTTCCACCTTATTGGCGGTACTCCTAGGCTGGCACTTTGGGCAGACGAAAACCCAAAGGAGTTCTTTAAGCTGTATGCTAAGTTGCTACCAAGCCAGAGCACTAGCAGCCTAGGCGAAAGTACAGACATAGTCATTAAGCACATCCTACCGAAGAGTCCCCTAGATGAGTGAGATACAGTTAGCTTATAAACCTAGAGAGCAGTTCTTACCTCTGCATAACAGGAAAGAGCGTTGGGCTTGCTTGGTAGTGCATCGGCGTGGTGGCAAGACAGTAGCTACCATAAACGAGATGATAGCCAGAGCCAGTTACACAAACAAGAAGAATGCCCGCTACGCTTACATAGCTCCGTTCTATCGACAGGCTAAGGATGTTGCGTGGGTGTACTTAAAAGAGTTTGCTGGTGATGCTATTGTAAAGATTCGCGAATCTGAGCTGCGGGTTGAGCTTTTCAACGGTAGCTGGATTACATTGTACGGTGCGGATAACCCAGATGCTTTGCGGGGGCTTTACCTAGATGGTGTGGTGCTGGATGAGTTTGGCGATAGCCGACCTAGTTTGTGGGGTCAGGTTGTACTCCCCACCTTGGTTGACCGTAAGGGCTGGGCTATCTTTATCGGCACACCTAAAGGCAAGAACCACTTCTACGATATATCAATAAGGGCAGAAAGTGATCCAGGATGGTACAGCCTAACTCTAAAGGCTAGTGAGTCTGGACTTATAGACCAGTCTGAGCTTACAGAAATGAAAGCCCAGATGGCTGACGAAGAATACGAGCAGGAAATGGAGTGTGACTTTTTGGCTGCGGTCAAGGGTACATACTACAGTGCAATAGTAGAGAACTTAGAAAAGAGCGGTGTGATATCACCTACCGTAGCCCGTTATGACCCGAGCTTACCAGTTCAGGTAGCTTGCGACCTAGGTTACAGTGATAGTTGCGCTTGGTGGTTTTGGCAAGAGCCTATTGGCAAGCGCCCCCAAGTAATTGACTATTATGAGAACCAAGGGCAAGCCCTGCAACACTATGTAGATATGCTGAGAAGCAAGGGTTACTTGTTTGACAAGATATGGCTGCCACATGACGCAGTAGCTAAAACTCTACAGACGGGACGGTCTACTGTGGAGCAGATGCTAGACGAGGACTTTCCAGTGATGGTTGTGCCGAGGTTAAGCCGCCAACATGGTATAGATGCCGCCCGTAAGGTTCTCCCTAGTGTTTACATCAACAGCGACAAGTGTTACGAGGGTGTAGAGGCGCTAAGGGCATACCGAAGACGCTTTAATGAGCTAACTAAGTCCTTTAGTGACGCACCCCTCCACGATTGGTCAAGTAATGGCTCTGATGCGTTCCGCTACCTTGCTTTAGTAGTGCAAGACAGGGTAGAATGCGAGGATGTTAGTAAGAAAGACCCTGAGCCATTGTTAAAACCCCAAAAATTCACCCTAAACCAGTTATTTAAAGAGAACGAGCGCGGAAATAAGCGTAAATTCCAAAAGTCGAGGATTTAAAATGTCTGATACAGGCGGCAGCATAGATAGCAGAGCAGAATTCAAGCCTACTCCCGCAGGCCAGTACAAATATTGGAACGAAGAACTTACAGCCGCCAGAAAAATGCTTAGTGGTTTCCACAGACAAGGTACAGATGTTGTACAGCGGTATTTAGGTGGTAACATCAGACGACAAGACGAGTTTATGTCTGGCAGCTCTTTCCACTTAAACATATTCCACAGCAACATAACCACCCTAAAGTCTTTGATGTATGGCAACCTCCCCAGCGTAACTGTCATGCGTACAAATAATGACCCAAAAGACGATGTTGGGCGCGTAGCGGCCAACATTTTAGAGCGTATATTAACTAATGACATAGAGTCTAATGGTTCAGAGTACGACACAGTACTTTCGGCAGACTTAGAAGACAGACTTATTCCAGGACTAGGGTGCAGTAAGGTTCGCTACACTGCAAAGATCGGCATAGATGAAATGGGTATGGAGTTTCTTGAAAGAGAGTCCGCACCAGTAGAGTATGTTCACTGGCAAGACGTTTGCTGGGGCTGGAGCCGCACATTTAAAGATATTCCTTGGATTGGCTTCCGTTCTTACATGAAAAAAGACGAAGCAGTAGAACGCTGGGGTGAAGAAGTAGCCAAGGCGCTAGAGTATAAGAAACAACATGCCACAGACCCTGAAAACTCTATAGAAATGGATGGTGATGACGGCCCATGGCAAGTTGCAGAGATTTGGGAGATTTGGGACAAGTCTAAAGAGCAAGTGGTGTGGTACAGCAAAGGTTATCGCAAAGTTTTAGAGACCAGAGAAGACTTTCTAAATCTACAAGGCTTTTACCCATGCCCACCATTCTTTCTAGCTAACTGCACCACCACACTGTACATGCCTCGCAGTGATTTTCACATGGCGCAGGACTTGTACAATGAAATTGATGAATTACAGACCAGAATCAGTATAATCACGCAAGCAGTTAAGGTTGTCGGTATTTATGACGCAGGTAGTGAAGAAGTTGGCCGTATGTTTGAAGAAGGTATGGATAATGACCTAATCCCTGTAGAAAAATGGGCAATGATCAGTGAGAAAGGTGGTTTGGCTGGCACAATAGAGTGGTTTCCAATCGCAGACGTTGTAAACTGCCTTGGTAAGTTGCGAGAAGTTCGTGATGAGACAATCGGCTTGTTGCAGCAAGTAACAGGTATGAGCGACATTATGCGGGGCGAATTAAGCGGCCAGTATGAAGGTGTAGGCCAGTCGCAAATGAAAGCTAAGTTCGGAAGCATCCGTATTCAGGCTTTACAAGATGAGTTCGCTGGTTTTGTAACCAACTTGATGAAAATCAAAGCTGAGATAATCTGCAAGCACTTTGACATGGAAAACATGGCTCGCCTAGCTAATGTAGAGGGTATGAACGATGACCCAGAACTTATTATGCAGGGTTTGCAGCTTTTAGAAGATTACGACGAATCTAAACTAAGAATAGAAATTAAGCCAGAGTCCGTGGCTATGGTTGACTTTGCACAGAAGCAAGCAGAGCGAACAGAGTTTTTAGGGGCCATGGCCAGTTATCTGCAAATGGCGACTCCTATGATGGAAGCTCAGCCAGGATCAACACCGTTTGTTCTTCAAATGTTGCAGTGGGGTCTTGCTGGCTTCAAAGGCAGTAAAGATATTGAAGGTGTATTGGATAAAGCTATTATGCAGGCTGAGCAAGCTGCTGAGCAAGAGCAGCAAAACCCTCAACCAGACCCAGAGCAGCAAAAAGCTGAGATGGAGATGCAGAAAGGCCAGATGGATATGCAGTTGGCCCAGTTTAAAGCTCAAAGCACAATGCAGCTAGAGCAGATGAAATCCCAGAATAAGCAAATGGAGATTCAGGCTGAGACACAAAGAGATATGATGACAACACAGGCCAGTGTAGAAGCTGACCTAGCTAAGATATCTGCAGATATGCAGGCCGACATTCAGCAAATCGTTACTAAAGCACAGGTTGAGATGGAAACTGAGCAAGTTACCAGTGAAATCAATGCCCAGCAGCAAGTTGCAGCGGTAATGGCTGAAATAGAGAAGTTGGGGGTTCAAACAGCCCTTAAAATTCAAGAAATCAACGCCGCTAAACGGGGGGACTCAGAAAGTGAGTAGAACAGATAGAAATTGTACTAGCTGGATACAACACCCAGTTACGGGTAAGTTAATCCCAAGACATGAGTACTCAAGACCAACTACAGAGCGGCACTTTTTTGCTCAGGGGGATTTTGATTCATTCACTTCCCCAGTAGATGGTTCTGTCATAGATGACAGAGGTAAGTTACGCAGGCACATGAAAGACCATGGTATTACTCAGTCTAGTGACTATAGTCCTGAGTACTACAGAAAGAAAGAACTAGCGCGAGAAGATGCTAGGTTAGGTGAGGGCCATGCCGCCACCCAAGAACGAAAAGAATCAATCCACCGCATACTAGAGGAATATTCCTGATGTCAGAAGAAAATGAAGTAGTAGAAGAAATTGAAGAAGAAGGTAGTATCCGTGACTTACTTGAAAGTGAGTTTGAAGATATAGATGCAGAGGAAGTGCCTGAGTTAGCAGGTGACTTTTTCTCTGACAAAGACGAAGAAGAGGAACCAGTTCAAACTTCCCCCAAGGAGAAAGAGGAGGCTACTCCGATTGCCGCTGAATCTCCAGCGGGGGAAGACCAGACTAAGGCTCCTATGGGGTTTAGCCCAGAAGCCCGTGAAGAGTGGGGCGCTACCCCTGAAAAGGTTAAGAAGCAAATTTTAAAACGTGAGCAAGAAATAGCCACTGCTATGCAAGGTACAGCAGAAGCTAGAAGAACTCATGACACCATTGGTAGCTTTGTAGGCCAGTACCAGCAGGTATTAGCCGCAGAAGGCGCTTCAAACCCCATGGAGGCAATTAGTGGCATAGTGCAGACTGTTTCAGTACTACGCATGGGAAGCCCACAGCAGAAGGCTCAGCAGCTTGCAGCACTGGTAGACCACTATGGCATTGACATCAATGATTTAGATGGCGCACTAGCGTCTAAAATCAGTGGACAACCTATGGCTGAGCAACCTGCCGCAGGTAATTACAGCCCAGACATCGAAAGGATCATAGATGAACGAATGGCACCTGTCAATCAGTTGCTTAACGGCGTTCAAACTTACCACCACCAGCAGCAAGGGCAGAAAGCAGCGGCGACTAAACAAAGTATTGCGCAGTTTGCCTCAGACCCTAGTAATGAATTCTTTGCTGATGTTAAAGAAGACATGGCTGACATTTTTGACCTTGCAACTAAGCGTGGTCAGCAAATTGACTTAAAAACAGCTTATACCAAAGCAGTTGCGCTACACCCAGAAATCTCAGGGGTTATCTCACAACGCCAAACTACTAACAACATCACCAAAAAGAGAAGTGCTAGTAGTGGGTTAAGTAGTGTGAACACCAGAGAACCTGTAAGAGCAAGTACTGGTCAAGACCTTCGCAGTGACATCTTAGACGCTTGGGAATCCGGAATGGGATAAACCCTTGCATTGTCCCTAGTTCTTTGGTAATGTGCCTGAGAACTAGGGTATTCCCAGCCTTCGGTAGCAGAATACAACCCACCTAGATCGTTAAAGTCTCAGCCTTCGGTAGCAGACTATATGTAACACCAGACCCCAGCCTTCGGTAGCAGGTCAAACAAAAACCGTAACTTAACTTTAACTTTTTAGGAGAAGTCCTCATGGCTTTCGCTAACCCCAATTATTCGGGAATGCTTGCAACAACTATTGCAAACCGTTCCGCTAAAGTGGCAGATAACGTCACAGCAAACAACGCTTTATTACGCCGCTTAAACCAGAAAGGAAATGTTAAAACATTTTCTGGTGGTTACAAGATTCTTCAAGAACTTTCTTTCGCGGAAAACAAAAATGTCGGCTGGTACTCAGGCTACGACTTATTGCCAGTTGGCGTAAGTAATGTAATCAGTGCAGCTGAGTTTGATATTAAACAAGCAGCAGTTCCAGTTGTAATGTCTGGTTTAGAAATGTTGCAAAACAGCGGCAAAGAAGCAATCATCGATTTGATGGAAGCTCGCTTAAAAGTTGCTGAATCATCTATGTCTAACCTTTTAACTACTGGTTTGTACTCAGACGGTACTGGCGCAGGCGGTAACGAAGTTACTGGTCTTAACGCAGCAGTTCCTGTTGATCCAACAAACAGCTACGGTGGTATTGATGGCGCAGCGTACACTTTCTGGCAGAATGCTGTAAGTGACAACACTGCTGGTGCGGTAACTAAAGATACTATCCAAGGCTTGTGGAACACTTTGTGGTCTAGCTTGGTTCGTGGTAATGACCGTACTGATTTAATCATTGTTGACAACAACATTTGGGGCATCTACGTAGATAGCTTACAAGCCCAGCAACGCTTCAGCAACACTAACGAAGCTGACGCAGGTTTTGTAACAATCAAGTACATGGACGCTGATGTTGTATTGGATGGCGGCTTATATGCTGGTCACCCAACAACTCGCTTACCTTCAGCTGATTGGCCAACACAGACAGACGGTGTTGCAGGTGGTATTGGTGGTGGTACTGCTTACTTCCTAAACACTGACTATATGCACTGGCGTCCACACGCTCGTCGCAACATGGTTCCATTAAGTCCTAACCGTCGTTACTCAACAAACCAAGATGCAGAAGTGCAAATCATGGCTTGGGCTGGTAACTTAACTTGTAGTGGTCGTCAGTTCCAAGGCCGCTTTGACGCTAATGGTGCATAAGTTCTAGTAGCTTGGGGGGTGTAAAAACCCCCTTTTTTACTAACTCTAACGGAGATTATTATGACTGCTACAAATTTAGCATTCGCTCTAAACAACCCTGCTGTAGCTGACGCTAGTGTAGAAGGTGCAAGCTCTGGGATGAACGCAGGTAGTTGCGCTCCTGGAACGGGTATCGGTACATTGCAAGCTGGAATCACAGCTGATGAGTTTTCTTTGGTGGCTACTGGCCCTCAAAAAAGCTCTAACCTAGGATGGGGTGGTGATAGTGTGGTATCTGGACAAGAAACGGCAGATTTGCCTAGCTTGACAGAAGCTGACTACTTAACTCCTGGATTCACAGCAACCACTGGGTTAAATGTAACAACTGGCTCAACCGCCGCAGATGCGGAAATTGGTACATCAGGTTACTTTAACCGCACAGGCGGCACAGTCGCATCAGGTGTGTGGTTATGGGGTACGACTGACGCCTAATGCGCCTCGGTGATAAGCAAAGAGAATTTAACCGCTGCCTTGGGTTGCTTTATATCTACATTTACAGTTGTGGGTATGAAGTTACGCAGGGCAGAGGTCGAGTTTCTGAAAAAGCCAACGCTGCAGATGGTGGACATAAAAACTCCTGCCATCTGTCAGGGTTAGCCCAAGATTTAAACTTATTTTTAGATGGTGTTTTCTTAACAGATACAACAGACCATGAAAAGTTTGGTGTATACTGGGAATCACTACACCCACTAGCTCGCTGGGGTGGTCGCTTCAATGACGGCAACCATTACAGTTTTGAGCACCAAGGAGTAAAGTAATGAATTACCTAGACCTAGCTTTAGCAATTCTTAGCACTATGGGAACAGGTGCGGTACTAGCTGCATGGATTCCAATCAAGGTACAAAAAGTAATTCCTGGACTTTCTATGATTTTAAAAGTAGTCGGTCAAAACATCCGCGAAGCAAAGAACAGTGAACGCTAAAAATGGAAGTTGTGGATGTTGTGGGGCTTTCTACCTCTATAGTAGTTGCGATGGCGGCGGGCATGGTTATGCTTTGGAAGAGTAACCAAGTCACCTTAGCCAGTAGAATAAAGCACACAGAAGATAAGTTGGATAAGTGTGAGGAGCACCACCAACAAGCACTAGAAGCTATAGTTATACTAGCTGAAAGAGTTGGCAACTTAGAAGGCTATGCTAAACATTTCCCCAAGATAAAAGATCTATTGTAGTCACGTCAATTTAAAGTTATTATATAATAAGTAGCGCCATAAGCTACACACCAACCTACTAGAAGGAAGTTAAGATGCAAGACATAAGAGATGTAGACCATACATTGTTTAATGAAGGTACACAGAACGAAGCCGATAAAGTTTTACTGGTTAAGTTCTTTTTTAAACCTATGATAGACAAAGAGAAGTCAACAGAGCAACAACGTGCCGTATATAAAGATCGGTTATATATTAGTATAACAATTCCTGGAAGTAGGGAAGCTACAGTACGAGTAGCTCATGCTGGCGATTTAGACCGTTTCCCAGAGCACTATGCTAGGTTCAAAAACCGAGTGGAAGAACCGCTAGAAGGTACTCCACTAAAAGAATGGCCTATGATTACAAGAAGCATGGCCGAAGAATTGAGCTTTTTAAACATTAAGACTGTTGAGCAGTTAGCTGGTATGTCAGACACCCATGCAGGTAAACTCATGAGTGGCTACCAACTAAAGCAAGATGCAAAACAATGGTTAGAGCGCACAAAGAAAGATGTAACCGCTGGCAAGTTACAGACTGAGTTAGCTCAGCGTGATGAAACCATTGCTAAAATGCAAGCCCAGATAGAAGAGTTGATAGTAAACTCAAAACCAAAAGCTAAGGCAAAAGCCAAAGCTAAAGCCGAGTGGCCAGAACCTAAAGAAGGGTAGTCTTAATGCCAGTAACCACCGCAGGAACAGCGAATACATTATTAAATACTGTGGCTGCGGAGGTTGGGCTAACCCCAGCCAATGACCCATGGGCTAGTAACGAAGCACAGTTTGTACAAATGCGAGTCCTTCTTCAATTAGTTGGGGAAGAGCTTTGCTGGTTGGGTGAATGGGAGCATTTAAACAGATCTCACAGCATAACTACACAGGTAGGTGACACAGGTCTATACGACTTACCAAGTGACTACCTGACAATGATTCAGCAGACAGGGTGGGAGTTAAGTAACAACACTCCTCTGATGGGGCCATTAAGTCCACAAGAATGGGCTTACTTAAAAGGTCGTGACCTAGTCAGCCAAAGTATCTATGCCAACTTCCGTTTACAAGATGGCAAGTTTAGTGTATTCCCTCAACCACCACCTGCTGGCTTAGTCCTAGATTTTGAGTACAGAGCTAATACCTTTGTGCAAGACCCCACAACCCCAGACGTTAAAACAGCTATCATCCTTAACGGGGCTGATATAATCCTATTTGACAAAACATTAGTTTCTCGTTACTTAAAGGTTAAGTGGTTAGAAGCAAAAGGCTTTGACAGCACAAAAGCCCAAGACGATGTCAATATGATGTTTGGATTAGTGCAGCCTGCCGATGGCGGTGGTGGCAGAATACTTAATGCTGGCCGTAGTCAACGTGGCTTCCCTTACCTTAACAGTCGTTATAATGTGAGAGATACTGGTTATGGCAATTAGACCAACTATGGCTGGCATTAAAAGAGGCCAAGAAGCAAGTGTCCAAGTACTCACACTACCTGCGCCAGTGGGTGGCGTGGATGCGAAGACCCCACTACCCAATATGACGGGTGAGTTTTGTATTTACAGTTATAACCTGACTGTAGAAGAGGGAGGTGTAGCTGTTCGTCCTGGATATAGAGAATGGGCTTTGGATGTAGAGCAAACATCAGAGTTGGCCATTGGTACACTTATTCCATTCACCACCGCAGGTAATAACAGACTATGGGCGGTGACTAACGAAGGAATTTGGGATGTCAGTACCTACAACAGCGCACCAGTGCAGGAATTACAACCAAACCAAACAGGAACTCCTTTAGACGACTGGACAGATGTAAGTGCCGATGCAGGGTTTGGCACATTCACAGCTTTTACAGCTGATAATGGCGATGAGTATATGCTCTATGCCGATAGTAAGAATGGTCTATTTGAGCGAAATCTGTCAGTACCATCAACCCCTTTATGGATTAGGCCAAACTTAACCTCTCCAGGAACTGGCCCTACCGTCAACGCAAACTTAATAAACTTTGTAGTTGTACATAAACAGCGGATATGGCTTGTTGAACAAAACCAGACATACTCTCATTACTTAGGTATAGGGGCAATTAGTGGAGCCACCACAGTATTCTATTTTGGCTCTAAGTTTAAGTATGGTGGCCAGTTGGTTGGGTTATTTAACTGGACTGTAGATGGTGGCGCAGGGGTAGACGATTATTTAGTTGCGGTTGGTGCAGGCGGGGACTTAATACCTTACAGAGGTATAGACCCAAGCCAAGATGATTGGCAGAATGTCGGTAGCTACTACATAGGCAAACCTCCCAAAGGAGGCAGATTTGCCAGTGAGTACGCAGGAGAGCTTTACCTACTTAGCTCTTTCGGCGTTATCTCTATGTCAGACATATTAAAAGGTGTGGATTTGGGTGATTCAAACAACAACCCAATGAGCCTGAGTTTTAGAATAACTAAGCTGCTAAGAGCTGATGTTGCTGCAAGGTCAGACAGCTACGGTTGGCAAATGGACTTTGTGGCTAGTAGGGGTGATTTAATAATTCAAACGCCCGAGGGAGGGATACAGCGGCCTTTGCAGTATGTACTAAACCTAGCACTAGGGGCTTGGTCTTTTTGGCGTGACGTGCCAATGACAGCATTTGCCGAGTGGAACAATAAACTGTTTATAGGGGCAGACCCTACAACCCTTGAGTCTAATGTTTACGTAATGGATGTAAGCAGAGATAATGTTACAATAACACCACCTACTCTTGGCCAAAACGGTCTAGACATAGACTTTTCAGTACTTAGCTCTTTTAGTAGGTTAGACTCACCCTCAACTTACAAAAGGGTGCAGTATGTAAGGGCTGACTTTTTATCGGTGGACATGCCGCCAGTAACTTTGGTAACTCTGTACGATTATAACATTAGCGAGCCAACAGCCACCAACTCTCCATCAGACGAGTCAGCCCTTAGCACAGGGGCTTGGGATGTCAGTACATGGGATGGTGCTTTGTGGGGACAGGGTCAATATGAGCCAAGCCAAACTGTCATTACAGGCGGTAATAACATGGGTCGCTCTGTAGCTATAGCTATGCGAGGAACCACAAACCAAGCCACCACTTTTATAGGGTGGGATGTAAGTTGGATAACAGGGACTTACGCATTATGAAACCTAAGTACGCTCAGATGGATGAAAGCGATTGGATTTGGTTTAAAGAAAAACTGCCTGTATTCGTTGTAGAGGATTCAGCAGGGATTGTTGTAAAAAATGGCGAAGAAAGGGTTGCAGCGTGGGTGTTTGATAACTACACTGGTGCAAGTGTGCAGTGTCACTTAATTGTTGAAAAACCAATGTCTTTAAGACATGGGATTATAGAGACAATAGCTGGCCTAGCCTTTGACACACTTGATTGTAATGCTATATTCGCCTTAGTCCCTAGTAATAAAGAAAAGGCTTTAAAACTTAACGAACACATTGGCTTCACAGAACTTTGTGTTATGAAAAATGCTTTTGCTACAGGGGTAAACTCTCATCTACTAGAGTTACTACCTGAAAATTGCAAATACTATCAAATTCAAGACAGGGCAGCATAATGGGTAAAAAATCAAGTGAAGCAGCAGATGTAAAAGGTGCAGCACAAGAGGAAGGCAGACTTAGTAAAGAGGCTGCTATTGGTGAAATGTACGCCAATAGACCAGACCAGTTCAATGCTTTAGGGGGTGTTCAATGGACACCAACCTACGAAAAAGACCCTATTACTGGTACTACAGTCACCCGCTGGTCTCAAGAGCAGAGCCTTAGTCCACAAGCTGCTGGCATTGTCAACCCAATGTTCGAGCAAATGCAGGGCCGTACTGAAATGGCCAATGCCATGAACCAAAGGGTGTATGACTCTATGGCACAAGAGCCAGAGTTTGAGCAGTTTGGTGACTACCAAGACTTTAACTTTGATGATTCAGGTGGCAGACAAGCTGTAGAAGATGCTTACTATGCCAAAGAAGCTGGACGCTTAGATTCTAGATACGCTGGTGATGCTGAAGAAACCGAAGTAAACCTTCGCGCCAAAGGCTTACGTCCAGGAGATCAAGTATACGATTCCACAATGGCTAGTTTTGGCCAAGATAAGAATGATGCCTATGAGCAGGCAAGGTACAATGCCGTTATTGGCGGTGGGGCAGAGTCTGACAGACTGTACCAACAGCAGTTTGACCAGAATGTAGCCGCCAACGACCTTAGAGATAAGAAAATTGAAGAGTACATCTCTAAACGTGGCTTTGCTTTGAAAGAACAAGACAGCCTAAACTCATTAAACGACTTCTCAACACTTGCTGGGTTAATTACTGGTCAGGGTGTTGGTGGTAAAACAGACTCTGGGAGTGAGAAGTAATGCTGAGTAAACTATTAGACCCAATGGCCCCTCTAAGTGATGCTCTAGGTAGTAGTCCCAGTGAGTATGGCGAATACCTTAAAACAAGCATGAAAGACCCAACCCGTATGGGCCTTGATGCAGACTACCGAGATAAAGGTATGTTTGGCAAAATGGCTAGGGCTGATGACGAACAAGCCGCAGAGCAGTTAAAGGCACAGCAGGCACAGCAATACCAACAATCTTTAGCTGATATGGGAGCCGCAGCAGTTGCAGGCTCTGCACCAAGACAAACCTACGAAGGGTTTTTTAACCAGCAAATGATGTCTGATCAATTGAGGAACTCGTAATGGGTATGGGAAATAAAAGTGGGTTCATGAACTCAATGGCCATGGAAGCCCAAGCTAAAAAAGCTGCTGAAAAAGCTGCTAAGGAAAAAGCTCTTTATGCTAAAGGAGCACAACAAAAAGCAGACATGAGAACGGCGGATGGTGGGTATGACTATTCTAGAACTGGGTTAGCAGGTAATGCAGGTCCGTCATATGCTCCTCAATCAAGCTCGCCTATGCTTGACCAATACGCAGCTAATAGTTCAGCTAATAAGGCAGGTGCGCCCTCTGGTGATATCAACCAAATAATGGCAGCGCCTCCAGCAGCAGCTCCCCCAGTCTCAGAGACAGCCCCTGTAATGAGGGAAGAGTTGGGTAATGCTATAGCTCCTATGAACTACAGTGACCCAGCCAATAGAGTGTACGCAGACAGTATGGGTGCTGCAATGGCTCCTATGAACTATAGTGACCCAGCCAATAGAGTGTACGCAGACAGTATGGGTGCTGCAATGGCTCAACAGCCCCCTCAGCAATCCGGACAGCTCCCTCAGAAATTTGGTGGTGGTTCTATCCCTCAGCAATCCGGACAGCTCCCTGAGAAATTTGGTGGTGGTTCTATCCCTCAGCAATCCGGACAGCTCCCTGAGAAATTTGGACAGGCAGCCCCAGTGCAACAGGCAGCCCCAGCTCAAGCGCGAAGTAATGAGGCATTTAACCCTATGAATTTGGCTAATGAGAAAAAAGCCAGTCAATTTCCTAACAAATCTGGAGGTGGTAAGTTCGGCGGAGCCGCTCCACGTTCAAACATAAACCAACCTTTCCGATCAGGGAAGGGACAGAATAAAGGATCAAGATAATGGCACTTTTCCAACCTTACACCAAAGCACAGCGAGAAGAAGTTCCTGGAATATTACAAGCAGAGATTGCAGATGCAAAAGCTAAGTCTGCTGCTAAGGCTGCTGAAAACTCAGCCCGTAGCATGAATATGCTAGGTGGTGCGACCATATATAACCAAGGTATGAAAGCAGCGGGTAAGTCACCTATTAGTGACTTCATCGGTGAGACCTTTAACGGCACACCGACCTCTACGAATGCACTACCCAACGACCCTAGTATTCAAAAAAGTATGGACATTATGGATGCTGGTCAGTTCGACCCTTCTGTAAATCCAGGAGCTACGGGGCCAGCAGACCCTAGCTTGGTTACAGACCCTAGCTTGGCTACAGACCCATTAGCAGGGGCTATAGATGCTAACTCAACACTCGGATTAGACCCAGCAACGGGAGCTAATTCTCCAGGAATTGGTGGTACTATTCCGGAAGGCATTTCTCCTGTAACTCCTGACATGGGTATCTCAGGTGTACCCCCCGTAGGAGACCCACTTACAAGTATTGGTGGTGAAGCATTAGGCGCTGAGGTGCTGGGTACTGAGGCAGCCGCATTAGGTACTGAGGCAGCCGCATTAGGTACTGAGGCAGGCGCATTAGGTGTTGAGGCAGGCAGTACAGCAGCGTTAGAGAGCGCACTAGCAAGTAACGCAGCAGCAGGCACTGGCGTAGGTACAGCAGCAGGTGGTACAGCAGCAGGTGGCGCAGCAGCAGGTGGTGGCGCTATGAGCAGTGCATTAGCGGCCTTGGGGCCAATAGGCGCAATTGCGGCACTAGCCGCCTTATTTGGGTAATATAAAATGCCAGTAGACTTTTCACAATTGCAACAAGCCATGGGTGCAAACACTCAGGCACAAGCTGATTTTCAGGCAACTGAAGACCCATACGCTTACGCTCAGGAATTACGGGGCGGAGCCAACCTACAACCAGACGCATACGGGCAAATTAGCCCATTGCAGATTATAGGGGACATGATTGGTCAGTCTACTGGTCGCAGAGATGTTAGAAATATAGAAGAAGAGCGCAAAGGTTTATCACAAACCATGGCAGCTTCCGAAGCTATGAAACAAGAGTACGACTTAGAGGGTACTGAGCAAACAAGAGGGTTAGAAAAAACCAGAGAAGCTAGGGCTGTAGAAAAAAATACTCGCGAAGCCCAAGCGGCGGCAAGGGATAGAGTTAACAAATCAGCAACCTTCACTAACGGCACAGACACAATGACTGCTAGGTTTGATGAAGACCTAAGCACTTGGGTAGATAATGATAACGTACCCATAGATCTTAATTCGTGGACTGAAGACAAAACTGCTGCTGGTGGTAGAGCGCATAAGAACCTTGGTAAAGCAGAGAAAGAAGAGCTTACAAGTTTGTCTAAAAGAACTGCTAAAATAAGTAAGTTGGTTAATACATTTAGACCTGAGTACAGCCAGCTAGGTGGTATGCCAAGTGAGTTCCTTAACAACATTGGGGCAGGCTTGAGCAAAAGTGGTCTGTTAGCCATAATAGATGGTGATGAAACGCTAACCCCACAGGCAGCCGCAGCAGGTAGGTGGTGGTCAGAATTCCTTGGGGATTACAGCCTAGAAGAAAGACACGCATTGTTCGGCGCTACTTTAACAAATAATGAGCAATCTAGTTGGGAAGAATCCTTGAATGTACTTCGAGGAATGGATCCAGAAGATGTAAAACTTCAGATGCAAAGCATGGTAGACAGAAAAAGAGAGGCAGCTAGTCAAACATACAACCTCTACAGACCGCTTGTGGCAGGTAATGAGTTTGAGAGTGGGTTCTTACAAGCTAATGCTAAGTTAGCAGGACTTACAGTTGGTGAGGATGGGGGTAATTATACATTCGATAGAATTTATGTAGACCCATACGCTGAGGTAGCTGATGTAGCTGATGTAGTTGAGATAGACCAAGCGGCATTTGATGAATGGAAAGCAGTCAATGCAGCCGAGTTAGCAGCTGACGGAGCTTCAGAGGAAGAGATAATGGACGTGTTTATAAGGTTTGGAGGTAAGTTATGAGTTTAGCCGACCAATTAGCTGCGGTAAGGGCAGAAAAACAAGCCCAAGAGCCGTTCTACCCTGACTATGCAGACACTGACTTAAAAAAGCAGTTGTATGATGTAAGGAAAGAGGCGATAGAGCAAAAAGGGACAGACCGCCAAGCGCAAATAATGGGCGATGTTCAGGCTGAGAGGGAAGCTGGAGTAGGTTCTGGCAAGCAAAGACTTAATAGTTTTGTCGCTGGCACAGGCAATGAGTTAAAACGCATTGGCCGTAATGTAGCTGACATGGCAGGGGTTATGTCAGAAGAAGACGTAATTGCTGGGGATGAAGAAGCCGTTAGGCAAAACTTACTTAACCCAAACGTAAATCCAGACAGTGGGTACTACACAGGGGGTAAGGTTTTAGGTGATGTTACGGCAGCCCTGCCAATAACCGCAGCCCTTAGAGGCGGTGCAGTCCCAATACTAGCTAGGGCATTCCCCAGCCTAGCCGCCAAAGCAGGAACAAGTTCAGCTATTACAGGTGGACTTAGTTCATCTGGTGCAGTGGCAACAGCCTTAGCTGAGGGTGGTCTTGTAGGGGCGACACAAGCAAATGCAGGGGAAAGAGGAAGGACTGGCACAGCCAGCGCAGGTATAAATGCTGTAGTAGACACAGCATTGAGAAGCTTGAGCAGAGGAACTATTCGTGGTGTTGGTATACCAAGCGCACAAAGTAAGAAGCTAAGAGAATCTCTTGACACAAACACAACCCCACAAACTAACCTACCACTTGCTCAGTCAGTTGGGGAAGGTGGTGTGGGTAACTCTATAGCAAGGTCTGTAATGAATGTTACAGGGGTGTTCCCTGCGGCCAAAGATGCTCTACAGGCACAGGCAAAGGCAGTCGGAAGAGATACTAATGAGCTCCTGCTTAGAAGGTATTTTCCTGGAAAAGACAGAGCTGTCAGTGGAGTTAAAGAGTTAAGGAAAGTTGATGAAAACAATATACCTATAGGAGATATGGGTGATGCAATAGATGTTAGCAGAGCTGGTCTTAAAAGCGGAAACGCAAGCCCACTAACGGCTAACCAAACACCGATATTCGATGCAGCCAGTAAAACCCCACTGGGGCAGTTCACACCACAACAATTAGCTAAAGAAGTTCAATCTGGTGTAACCTCTGCCAACCAAGCTGCTAGAAATGTTGATAGTCCAGCTTTTGGCTCAGCTCAGTACGCAGGTAATAAACCACTTAAAGAAATTACAGACACCCTAGAAGCAACAACAGGGCAGCCATTACTTATAACAGATTTAGCCACCAGACAGATGTCTGGGAAAGCTGTGAACCTTATTGCGGACATAGGTGACAGAATAGGTTCATTTGCTGGTAAACTACCAGTAGTGAGTTTTATAACTAGGAAAATGGCAACCCCATCTTTCCAAAACTGGCTTATGGGTTCAACAAAATGGCAAAAAGCTCTTCAAGAATCTATGAAGAGTGGAAAAGATTCGGGAGCTATTATTAAAGCTAGTCAAGCTGCCGTTGCTGCTTTCTCCGCAGACGTATCTGAAACAAGTGCTGACGAAAGGTTTAATGTTTTAGGTCAGTCTGGTGAGGCACTTTCAGAAATTTCAAACAGGCTGGGGGCAGTTAAAGATGCCGCCAACCCATTTAACTAGGATTATAAAATGTCAAGAGATGGTAACGGTAACTACACACTCCCACTAGGCGCAGTAGCAACTGGAGAGGTAATCGCTAGTACATGGGCTAATACCTCACTGGATGACATTGCAGCAGCTATGACAGACAGTTTAGCTCGTAGTGGTAACGGCGGAATGCTCGCCCCATTTAGAGCAACGGACGGTACAATAAACGCTCCGTCGTTGTCGTTTAATAACGAGACAAATAGTGGTGTATACCGCTCTAGTGCTGGCGACTACCGACTTTGTGTTAATGGCAAAGACAAAGCTAGGATTAGGGACGTTGATGGCATGGCTGCGTTCCAAGTGTTCGACCTTGCAGGTACAGGCGCATGGGAAACACTGGCTAAGGCGGCTGACGTTGCTGCTTTATCATTGGCAACTGTTCTGGCCGTAGGTAATACTACTGGTGGTACAGACCTTAGTGTTTCTGCTGCCGATGACCTACTACTTACAGACACATCTAAGATTATAGGGTCTAATGGATTAGCTGGGAGTCTTGAAAGATCGTTCGAGCTTTACGTTGACGCGCCAAATAATGGAATTGTTAAATTTGAAGCGCATGGCAATGTGTTATCCATTGTATCTGATACTAGCATATCTCTAGATGCTTTTGGTGGTTGGGCTTTAGTTAAGGCGACACAAGTTGATGCTAGGCTTTCTTACGGTGTTGGTGCTGGTACTAATCTAGTAAAGCTACAGACCACAGCCACAGGCGTGACCATAACAGGTGAGCTTAAATGTGACAATGTGGAGTTAGCTAGTGCTGGCAAAATTGTTGGGTTAGGTGATGTTAAGATTACGCCTGCGACTGGTGGTGACGTAGTATTGACGGACAGCCTTGGATTTGCAAGGATTAAATCTAATGAAACCTCTACGTTTCTTTACTATGGCCTTGCTGCTGGCGCAACTGCTGAAAAGTTACAGACCATAGCCACAGGCATAGACGTTACAGGTACGGTAGAGGCTGATGGTTTTAGCGGCACTGGCACTGTAGCTATAACTGACTTTGTTACCGATGTATCCACAAACGATAACGATACAACTGTACCAACAACTGCTGCCGTTAAGAGTTATGTAGATGCCTCTGGAGGTAATGAAACCTTAGCTCAAACACTTGTTCTGGGTAAAGTTACTGGTGGTACTGATATAGAAATAAGCACCGGAGATGTTTTAACTTCTGTAGCTGGCTCTAATGTAAATGTTCAGGCCGCAGTAGGTGCTGGAGTAAGGCTAACCTCAAGTGGTGGTATTTCAAGATTTTATGCCACCGAAACTCAAGCGCAGCTTTTCTACGGAGCCACTGCTGCTGCTGGCACTAAAATGCTAGAAACTACAGCCACAGGCGTAGACATAACAGGTACGGTTAAATGTGACGGTGTGGAGTTATCTACTGGGGACGAGGTCTACACGACAGCGGGTTCGTTAAATCTCAGAGGTGCGTCGAGCTTATTCTTACTTAGCAGTTCTGGTTCTCAAAGAGTCAGCTGCACCGACACTGGGGTTTCTTTGAAGTATGGGGCTACTGCTGCCGATAGCGATCTAAAGCTAGAAACTACAGACCTAGGTGTAACCGTAACAGGTGACATTACTGTTACGGATAGGGTTAATGCTAAGGAAATTGCAGCTCCCAACGC
>Ga0115005_10001281_pt1 | contig 19851 bp, 19 predicted proteins | sample ArcOceMetagenome_FD_87163 | JGI IMG/M metagenome (GOLD analysis project Ga0115005, IMG submission 87163) | Marine eukaryotic phytoplankton communities from Arctic Ocean - Arctic Ocean - Greenland ARC118M Metagenome | ecosystem: Environmental > Aquatic > Marine > Oceanic | place: Arctic Ocean... | reverse complement strand
TAGATCATTCCATGCATCAGGCCACTTTTCAGCGTCCGCGGTGAGTGGGGTAGTTTGTTCATTATCGTCCACACGTGCAAGTTTTTTATCCAGCCTCTTCCAATCGTTTGGTGAAGCTGGAGGTGTCCATCTTATATTTTTTCCTCCGGCAGACTCGTCGTCATCGTTCAACAAACTATCTGCCAAGGAATCATAATTTGATTTCTTCAGTGTATTCAGTGACGTTTTCTTATTCATGTTCTTTATTGTAATTATTTATAACATTCGTTTTATGAATCAACACATTGAAATCAATTATGCCACACATCAGTCGGACTTTGCTTTTGATTAAATGGACGATGCGAACCCCTACGTGTACTTTTTGAAAACCATGCATGATGCCACTACGTCCGCTAATTATTCTTCCATTGGAGGTTGGCAACATTTACACATCAACTCTTCCTTCTAGCTAATGGCGAGATGCACGAGTAAACCCAAATATTAATAACATGATATTTTCCTTTCACAACAACACGATTGTGCAGTGTTTGTTTGACTGTGCCTGTCCTACTCTAGCAATCCATCCTACGTATACTGGAATGGAGGAGTTTGAACAACACGTAGTCTTTGTGAGAGCCGAAAGATATAAAATTCCTTCGGTCTCTGCTATGAAAAGTGGAGAAACATCGTCAATTTTGTTTAACTAAACGCACGTCGGAAAAAGTATACTGATTTTTAAATATCTACCTATGAAATTTATTAAGTTCCTCCGATCTTCATCTTACCGGAAGAATCAAAGCCTGGCAAAATATCGTCATTATCTTCGTTGGCCCATGGAGCCGTTTCTCCTCTCTGCTCAGCATCAATCTCAAGAGTCTCTAAGTCAAAGATTGAAGTAGTTTGTTCCTTCCATGCACGATCTTGTTGTTCCCTGAGACTCATTCCCTTACCGTAAATTCTGGTTGCGACAACCTCTGCCTCGTTTGCAATTTGTTTGATACGAGAGGCCAAATCACCCCTGTCATCATCTGATGAAAGATTTCCAAAGTTCAGTAACACTGCCTTACAAGCATTGATGAAATCAGGAGGAGGAACCTCTGGCATTGCTTGTTCTTCTTCCATTTGTTCTCCATCCAAGGCCCTGGCTGCATTTGCAGATGTACCCTCAACCTGATTTGATTGACAATTTAGAAGTTTTGAAGTGTGAGTTTCGAATCAATCAATTACAAACATACACAATTTGTCAGCTCGAGACCCAAAGCGAATTCTGCATTCAACTTACAATCAATCCCTGTTTGGGTGTGAATGCATCTGTGAGAAGTTCCTCGCGCTTCTCGGTCTCGTCAGTGCGGAGAAGCTGTCTCAAAAGCTTAATCTCCTTAGTCTGGCTCGACTTATCCTTCTCTTCCATAGCACGTTCTCCTAATCTCTTCATAAGCTGAGCGGGTCCTGTAGCTCCAGCAGCTGCAGCCTGGACAGCATTTGCCTCGAGCAAAAGAAGGAAAGGCTCATCAACCTTTCCTTCTTTTGCTAGCTTCACAATAACTCCTTCCATTCGCATGGGATCTCCGGCAGAAAGAACTTGCTTGATATGTTCAGTAGCCAAAGTCATTCTGTTGCTCTGTTCGGCACTCAAGGCATCAAGGACACTTTGAGACTCGGTCTCACCATTATCAACACGCTCCTTCAAAACCTTGATGAACTGAGCATCAAATTGGTCATAGTAAGCGAATATAATGGAAGCAGGAGTGTCACCAGGTTTATAGGGAGGAAGAACCTTTTTGACCATATCATCATAACTCATACGGATCTCGGGAGTAAGCTCTTCATCATAAAAAGAGATCTTCTCCTGCTCAATCTCCTCAGTCTCTCCAAGTCCACCACGGTCAACTGCACCAGCCTTACGCAATACATCAGTGTTGGACATGCTTCTTCCTTCCTCAGCCTCGGCGTCGGCCTGTTCGAAACGAGCTTTCTCAGCCATCTCCTTGTCTGCCGCCTCGCGTACTTGTTGAGCCTGCGAGAGCTCCATTCTCTTTACAATATCAGCGATCATTTCACTCAAGTCGCGAAGAGCCATTTTCTCCTCTACATCTGTGGTAGTATCAATTTTGTCGGTCAACCATTTCAACCATACAGGGTCAGAGCAGAGTTCGATGTTATCGACAATATCCAAACGAGGGTCATTCGCCGAGAAAACAAGCTGTGCGAGGAAAGTCTCGTATGCCTTATCCATTTCAGAGGAACTTTGGCCATCGTCAGCCTTGGCACCAAGGAGGTTGAAATCGTCACCGTTGATTTCGTCGAGGATTCCATAGAGAGGAGTGACACGTGCTTTGTTTGTGAATGCTACGTTTCTGGATGCGGTGGAAAATCCAGAGACGGATTGAGTGGTTGCCATCAAGGCAGATATGGCAAGAGCTAACTTCATTTTGATGTTTGCACTGGTCTATTCAGAACAATTGAAGTTATTACTGTGCTTATGTGTTGCAAATTCAATACGTATCAAATACAATGTTCTACCACTACAACGTCGCGAACTACAGTAGTCACACAGTAGTTCAAAACACAAACGAAAAGAAAAATGAAAGTTCATTTTTTGGTATGTGCGTACTAGTGTCGTACAGAAGGACAGACCAAGCGGAGTTTCCCTCTTTCATTCCCTTTCCTACTATTGTTTTTGAATTGAACTTTCTTGGCTGTTCCGTTCGCCCCGTCCGTGTGACATTTCTGCACAAGTTGAAAGTGCAAGTAGCTACAGTAGTTAGTTCAGTGATAACTGGTGTAGATGGAGATATATGAGATATATCAGACACAAGTCAGCCCAGAGCTTGATTTACCTCGTACTTGGCATTCCATCAATCATGTTTTGCCTCTCATTTCAGAGATCTTGTAGACCTCTAATCAACAAGGTCAAAATCGACCCAATCCTAAAGAATGTTAGGACCTTCTCAGTAGGCTTGACAACAGAATCCAAGAAAAAAGTAACCCAGAGACCCATCCGGATAATTCTCGTAAGACACGGTGAATCGTTGGGAAACGTAGATGAAAGTGCATATGTCGCGACCCCTGACTGGCGCGTGCCTCTTACTGATAGAGGTCGCCAACAAGCCTACGAAGCAGGTAAGGAACTAAGTGATATTATAGGTAAGGATGGCAAGGTCTTCTTCTATTACAGCCCCTATAAACGAACTCGAGAGACAGTAGCAGAGTTTCAAAAGCATATCGATCCAGAGCAAATTATTTCAACCAGAGAAGAACCAAGAATGTCGGAACAGCAATTTGGTAATTTCCAGAATGTGGAACAGGTTTTGGAGTCGAAACAGGAGAGGCATGAGTTCGGACGGTTTTATTATAGGTTCAAATCGGGTGAAGCTGGTTTGGACGTGTATAGTCGAGTGTCTTCCTTTATTTCAACGCTGGTTCGTGATTGTCAGCAGTATCAGAAAGCAGGGTACGATCTTGATACAATAAATGTTGTGATTGTTACGCATGGCTTATCTTTGCGGTTGTTTTTGATGAGATGGTTCCAGGTGAGTTAGTTTTTAAAAGCATTTGCCTTTTTAAAGTGAATAACCAAAAGGGTCATTCATGCATCATTCCTAAAGCTCATTTTCAATTTCGGTTGATGCGCATAATATAAAATCAGTTTTCCGTTGAAGAGTTTGAGGCAACCGAAAATCCCGATAATGCAAAGCTAGTGGTTATGCAAAAGCGCTGTCATGGGGGACATCGCTGGTTTGAACTGGACGAAAAGAATCGCAAAGATTTGAACCTGCCAGATTGGTGTACCAAACCAAAGAATGTTATTTTACACCAATTGGAGTCGCAAGGGTATGTAGATGAAGATGGGTGCGAGGAAAGTTCAGAAGTCCATTCAACAAAGTAAATACAAGCACCATCTTTGTTGATGTTGTTGTCATGATAAGGTATCTTCCAAGCTGCAAATAATACACAATCTGATTGTGCATCCCACGTTGCGCCAACACCTATCAGTAGTACCTGGTATAATTTTACTTTCCTAAGTAGCTTTCTACCGTACACGTACAGGTCATAAATAGATAATGTACTTTCCAAGCAGCCATTGCTAGAGCTCAGCCTCAAATGTCAAACATGTTCTCATGTTAATCCCTACGTGTACTTCCACTAGACATAATAGACTTGACTTATCTTTGTGTTTTCTTTGTGGAGAGAGAGAATCAATTCAATTCTGAAATTATTCAAAAACCTTCAAGACTTTTTTTGAAGCGATGAAATCATTTTTCAAAAAACGCTTTCCACCTTCATCTTCCTCCATGATTGGAGAACAAATCGCATACTATCATGCTGGCTATCAAGACCTTGAAGATATCACGATTCAAGTATCACTATGGCAAGTTCAAACTCCAAAAGATGATCCAGGATTCGACTGCTGCATTACTGCTGATACGTATAAATTGACATTATCTGTGAAGTGGCAAGAGAAAATCGATTCGCCGCTAGAAAGTGCAAAGCAGGCCAAACAAAGTCTGAGTGATTTTGATACCTCCATTTCCTGTGATCCATTTTCGCGAATATCTGAGATTGGAATGGGTAAGTTTATCAAATGTATAATATCATTCCTTCCGTGCATCAAGCACCAAACTCATGCCTCTCGACGACCATAGGCACAAAGGTGAATAATAATTCGGCATTCGACATAGACAAGCCAATCTATACATATGTAGATCGCGATTATTTTGTTTGTAAGGACGAATCCTCAGTCTGCCGGTATACATCGTCACGAGATTCACGAGCGACGAACCTAACGAATGCGATCAATGGGTTACCGGTCCATAATCTACATTCAAAGGCGACACTTGAACCTTCAGCTGCCGTTCTCCACGATCGCATATCAAGAGATTGTACATTCAAAATGATGTACATTATGGCTTCTGTCGATTGTGACGTAGAGCAGTGAGTATTTTCTACATTTTCTAGTAAATCACAAACGCGGGTTAACCTGGATTTTACTTACCACAACCATTCAATTCCAATCACAGAATGAAGAGGACAATGGGCACCGAGAAAATTCAAGATTACTTCCACGAAGAAGTCCTTTGCAGATTGAAATGGAATCAAGATGGTCTCCTTGAAGTGAGCCCTGGCTTCAGCAAAGAGGACAGAGATTATTTTGATGGCGACAGTGAAATATTTGTATCACCAGAAAACATGGATGCGAAACGTAGGAACGATTACAGGATTACTACGTTTTCGTTTACTAGTCCCAAAGGCGCATTGTACAAGTACACTGTAGAGTTGCTGAATAGGAAGGATAAATGGGACGAGCTGGAGAGGTTAGACTTGTGTCGTGTGGATGACGAATATAAGCTGATAGCTGATCGAAGAGAGGTAGTTTTTTCAAAAGCTAAGGATCACTATGCACAAATAGATACGTTACCGAGAGGAGAGCATTTACTCCAAGCCGAAATCGTATCTGCAACCAATTTCAACCCGAAATTCGCTAATCTGCGCAGCTGTCATGACATACCTATTTTCATTACATATCAAATCGTTTCGCTGAATGCTACATGGACAAGTGACCCTGACTCCATCGGAATTCCGAACGATAGAATCGCAAATAAATGTTATAGAGGAGACGAAATTGATGACACTGATGATATTGTTCAGGGGCAAACGCGAGCAGCACGACCAATGGAGTATTCCAGTGGGAGAAGTTCAAGCGACATATTTTCTCTCTACCTTACCATAATATTGTTCATGGTTAGTGATTTCCAAAAGGCATATTGTTGACTTTGTTTACTTTAAAACTGATATTTCTAATTTGCTACCATAGATATCTTCACTAAATGCTGGGATCAAGCGGGGTACCATGTTCACCATATTTATGCTTGTGCTATATGATGCTGTTAATGATACAAGTGACGAGGTGGAGGAGATGCAGGACCCAGTTTATCACTTTGGACATCACATCTCCCTTTACAGAGTGGGCAAAGATGCAAAGGAGCTTGATCGGGCTGGAGCTCTGGAGAAACATCCATCCATCTTTATCCAGGTATACGCAAAGCAGAGTGACTCCAAGGTCTCTCTCTTGGGATGTGGATCATTGCTTCTCTCGACATCACAAAGTCATTACGACATTGATATCCCCACTTGTAGACCTATAAGTTATGGAGGCAGATCGGAAACATTACTTCGGCTTCGAGATTGTTATTTAGGGTCTACGTTGAATGAGGTACAAAGCAAGAAGATAATGATGTTCAATAGAAAGAAGGACACCGTGACGGAGGCGTCGGGTACTGTTTCTGTGCGTGTACAAAATATCTCCACAACGTTCTTGTCGTCGACGTCATCTGAAGCATCTAATAAATCATCTCCCATACTTAAAGAATCTATCGACGAAGTGCTTTCAAGGCTACGTCGGCACAAGAGGGAACGAGCAATTTCTGATGCATTGTGTAATTCCATGGATAGTACAAATGTGGAGAACTTGAAAATTAGTAAAAAGACAAGAGACGTATTAGAACGAGCAAAGGCTAGAAAAGAAGCAAGGGCGTATGCATAATATGGGGGTACTAGCACAATAGACACGTCAAGGCCTACCTTTATAAATTTTAGTGATATGAGTTTCCATTGCTCCGTCTACGAGTACACGACATACTGTACGTGTAACGAACGTAGTTTCAAATGCATTTTTTGTAATCTGCTTCTGTGAAACTGTGTCCTGGCTGCCTTTCAGAGTGTGTTCCATATTGGTAGGCGTCAATGCCTTCGCCAATCGCTGGCTCACTTTGTAGACGCCAGAATGCATTGTATTCACTCAAACCCGCTTTCGGCGTTTTATCTGTTTTTGAAGCTGCAATTTTGCACGAGCCTACGATTTCTTCAGCATTACGATATCCATCAATTAGTCCCTCTGTGTCTCCTGACATCTCAGTCAATCCTTCAAACACATATCCAATATTTGTCATGTGTGGCAACCAATCTTGACACAAATCATTTTGCACGCCTTGATACGTGAAAACTTGGTCTCTGTAAACTTCTGTCACGAGGCGCTTGACTCCTGCCTTTGCCAAAAAATCGCCAACACTTGAAACAGCCGCAAAATCATGTCCCTGCATATCAGTTAAAATGAAATCAATCTCGAAATTTCGCAGAGATTCTAGAATCAGACGAAGGCCAATGGTCGGCACAACCTTCAGTTGGCTGTGATTATTCCAGCCATCTTTGTAGCTTGCTTTACTCAGACTTGAACTTCTCCCATCTCTGTTATATATATTCATTGTGGACCATCCACTGCTGCCTGTTACGGCAGCTGGAATGACATGAAGTGCTGGATGTTGAGGTATGCGGTGCCCTACAATGGGTTCAAAAGTGAGAGCAATAGTACAAGGATTGTCATTTGGGCGTGGGACGATGGGATCAAGATTGGAACCAATATTCAAGATGACACGGGTGCCATCTTTACGGCCCAAATCAATGGGAGGACTTAAAAAGTCCTTAGAAAGAGAAGATGATTTTTTAATCTCATCGGTTCCTACCGATTCGCCACTACTCGTATCTGCAAGAAGAACGTATTTCAGTGCTATGGCGGTCAAGAACACAAATGGAACCACACGCAAGTTCAAGATGCCTCTCTTTGTTCCACGTCCTCTAAGGGCTGTTATAATTCTGGTGACCATGTTAGAGATGATGGATGTGATGATTAATGATTTTTATGGTTACGCAGGTTTTTGAGAAGCTCACCAACGCCCCTTACAGATCCCACGGCCTCGCTGATAGTCCGTTAGTTATGATATTCATGAATATCGATATAAACCGGAAAGGATTGGGTCTAAATCAGTGGGATTTACAGGCAGTCACGCAAAGTCCGCGAAACAAAGAACAAAGCTGAAGAGGAAGACACGATAGGATCTATAGAATGCCAAGATAAAAATTGCGGTGTTAAATACGTAGTCAGACGGAGGAAGGGATGGATCGCGTCATACCTTCTTTCTGGAGGACAAACACACAATCATCAACTTCCAAGTCAATTAAAACGGGGCCTCAGCATGGAAGCAAAAAGAATTCTGATTCAAAATTTAAATTGTAAAACCCCTGCCTCAGCGCAGCATTTAAAGCGATCTCAATGATAAGAAACAAAGACGAGAAAGATAAAATCATAGTCGGTATTGATGACAAATTCAAAGATCCTACCTCACCAATGTCAAGAAGCGCAAATGGATTGAGAACCCGGGTCTTAGGAAATGAGGAAAAAATTGGAGAAACCATGGACGTGCGAAACAACACCCTGGACATTAGATTTTATATTCCACCCCATTTTCGTACTTCTTCCTCAAAGCAAGGGTGTTTTTCGCGTGGGGGTAATTTTTGTGTACAGCGCCCCACTTCGTCGCATGTCCTGTTTTTTTGGCGAACGGTCGCTTTCTGTTCAGTGGGTATGTTGATCGATGAATTGGACAATGTGAATGAAAATGAGCGGTTATATAACCGCCACAAAAGTCGTCCGTTTGCTACTGCAACAACCCATTTTGATTTTTGAAATTTCAAACTTGAAAACAATTCTTCTGATTTCCTCTCATTATCCCTACTCACACACTCTCACTTTTCGTTGATTCATCCAAGATGGCAATCACCTCACGAACAGCTGCCGCTAGAGCCCAGCCGCAACACCCAACAGTTGGCGGCGAAATGTCTGATCCATTCTTCCAGTTCATCGACTTCACGTTCTCTGATGAAGAAGACGAGAACAACAGGCCGGTAATGGACATCACCGAAGCAGCCAGCAGCATTGGTGGCTTCCAATCATTCGCAGAATTTCCGTCTCCTATACCGCTGCGTGAAATCAATTTCAACGACCAAACTAACACCTCTATGCATCCTGCTAGTACTGACACCGGTCAACAGACCAAAGCCGATGTGATTGCACCGAATGCTTCGATTTCATCATTGGATTACGATGCCGGCCCAAACAAGACAACTTGCCCCAAACCGGAAGATGTTCTTTCCGTACGCGGTGTTGGGCACAGCAAGAATCCTGGAAATCTCAGGTTTAGAGAACTGGTGAATAGTAAGAAGAGTTCATACGATAGGAATACGAGTCCAGAGTTCCGCAAGTCTCTTGCCGTAGACATTGTCGCTCAATTGAATCCGGGCCGCTTTTTGAAAAAAATAGACTCTTCTCAGCGCTCATACCATATAATGGATTTCGAGGCATCAGTGACGAAGGCCCTCTTTGCCATCCGGGATGTGAAACCCGGTGCTTCCAGACCAAAATCGTCTGCACTGGTCAAAGGAAAGAGGAAAAGAAAAGCTCCGGCGAGTAAGTTTCGCACCCGGGTATCGTAATTTCAAATTGTACTCCATCTAATCTACACCACGAATAAATATCACATGGAGGTCCCATATTTTAGATGCTGGTGTGAAACATAGCTTCTCGTAAACTAACAATACCTATTTCACCTAATCAATTTCTAGAGCCTCAACCAAAGATTATGGAGAAGCCTATTGAGCGTGGAAATTCTAGGAGGAAAATATCTTATGCCAAGGTTACCAAAGACCAACTGCCACCACACATTCTAACTGAGAGTGAAGAAGAAGCGGTCGGAAAACTGATCATTCGATCTACGAGTGAAAAAGAGACACATATTCCTATGGGATCAACCAGGAGCGAGCAAATTTACGCGAGGATTGACATTATTACTGCAAAAGGTGCACAATCTCGAAGAAAAATGGGTGCATCTTTCACTGATCAAGATTGGTTTCAACCTGAGCGTCAGAGAGAAATCAAGAAAACCCTCTTGAATCGATGCAAAGCTGCAATGAAAACGGGTATGAGGTACGTGTAAGATAAGCTTCGAGGGCAGGCTCTTTTGATGCACTACTTGTAGTAGTCCACTCCAACTCATGTTTCTCAATAATTCAAAACAGCTTTACAGAGTTCTTTGACAAACTGAATGAAAATCTCTTTGGACTTGCTGTTTGAGACCAAGATGCGATACTTTGGTTACGCCCCCACCGCGTTAGATCTATGTTTAGTTGGCAGTGCATTACACGTTCCTTATGTTTGGGTTACATTGTCGTTACTAAAAGTAATCTCAAGTAGGAGATTGAGAAATAATTGCAAACTAAAAGCTCCGTAGAAGGAGTTTGTCTGAATTCAATATAAACAGTAATTTTAAGCTAATTAGCAATTTACTGTCAACCACTATCACGACGTGTTCCAGCCTTCTCTCGTTAGTAATATAAGATTCTTTGGAAGGCTAGTGATATTATGAAAGCATTACTATTGTACATTCTGTCAAGATACAGTCGCGGATACCATGTTGAATTTATGGACATCCACCACTCAAACCAAATCAAGAATATCAAATCCAAAAACTCCTCGGTTCTTCTTCTCCAATAAAGTTTCGCAATCTAACCAAGTTTCTTGCCCTGTTATCTTTTTGTGAAGGAAATAATGGTTTCGACCTTTCGTGGCACCATCGTGGAGGTTGAGCTGAGTAGTGAATTCACTGTAGACCGGATCTTTTGAATCTAAAATCTCGTACCCGCCCTTTTCATACAGAGAACATGCTGCTGTATTTGTAACATCAACATGAAGATAAACTGTCTCCACTCCTCTGACCCTGGATAGTTCGTCAATCCCCTACGTTAATGGAATTAATAAGATTATTAAATGTCAGACATACAGTAATCACCATGTACACAAGAAATCTACTAGTGTCTGCATTGAATCCTCACCTTTAATAGTTTTGTGCCTGCTCCAGTACGTCTCGCTCTTGGCGATACGGCAACTTCTGTGATGTACAAAATACTCCCACTAGGCCGACGCATACCCAATTGCGTCCCAGCAAATTCATGAGTACTGCACTCTACACTACCAATGATCCAACTATGAGCTGCGGTGTCTTCGTCAGGGCCGAATTCCATATCAGCATCACCATAGTCTGCAACTAGGCAGGTTGCCCCTTTCATCCTTCTGTGTCCCAAAACCTCACATGATCTGGAGCGGAACTGACGCCTTATTTCAGGACTAAAATCTGAAAAGACTGAAAGCCTTAATTTGGCAATATCCGAGTCATCTTTTACAGTAGCCACCCTCACAATTGTATTGTCCCTTATGAGCTCTTTCGAAAAAAAAGTATCTTTTGATTTTGTTTCCGTACACGCAGTATGATCCACAAGAATTGTACCCGGTAGAGGTTTCGTAGGCAGTTCCAGATGCTGCATGCCTATGCTCCAATACGACTCAGAGATACCATTTCTTGCTTCTAATAGTCCCATTGTCGATTTTTCAAGACTACGCATCTCATTCTGAGCTTCAATCAGAACATCAATAGTCGACTGAATAACATTTTTCTTGGCAGCCGACACCGACGGACCTTCTTTTGATGCGCTTGTACTGCCACTCCCAGAATCACGATCACTCTCTGCCTTTCTTTTCGCAGCCGCAGCTGCAGCAGCCGTACCTCTAATTCCTTTCAGTATCCGACCACTCAGCCCTCCTCCACGTGCACCAGCTGTTCTAGACCTTGCCCTACTTGCACTTCCCTCACGTCTGGTGCCTACGCTTGTATCTCTGGCAGCAGCATTTTTCACTTTACTCTCGCTCACACTGCCACTTCTAGATCGCGAGAGCGTCGAACCTTTTTTAAGTAATCTTGCAGCCATGGCAGCTCTTTTTCGCTTTTGCAATTCCTCCTCTTCAATTTCTTCACTTTCGTTTTCATCATCATTGTCATATTCATTATCATCACTTGTTCCATCATTTGAATCTTGTTCAGCTTCATTGGTTTCCTTGCATACAACAACAATTCTGGGATCCTCAGGTTCATCTAATGTTGTAGTTATTGCTACATCTTCACAAGTTTGTTCTGTTGTTGCATATAAGGGTGCGACAATATAGTTTTGTCCGGATGCTTTAATGCCCGATCTCTTGTAAGAATTGAATTGGCTTCGATGGTGTATCTTGCATTCCTGAAGACTAGAAAGAGTACAAGTAGGTGTAAAAGCTTCTGCACATATGCACAGATAGATCAGGGCCGCTATTGAGTAATTCTTCGCGGCTACCTTCATGATTTCCAAGTGTGGTTTGTTCGGGAAGATTTTTTTTTATGTATATGGAATATATGGACGAAGGAAACACCAACCAGAGCTTAACGAAACCTGACAAACTATAAAATTCTGGGTAGAGAATGGTGTGTTGAGCAAATCTCTCCGACGGGGAGGTTTGATTCACAGGGCTGAAACGAAAGCGCACAAAAAACTACTAATGAACTAGCACTTACTTTTAACTACGAATAGCTAGTTAGTTACAAACACATCAGATTCCTTCACCACGTCCTTCTTCTTCCTTCTTCACTTCAATCTTTCTTTCTGTTGTTCTTTCTTGAATTGTTTCCCACCGTGAAAGTTTGGGATTTGGGCACAGACATCTTCATCTAAAAAAGTCTGACAGGACTGTTTTTGAATTGTTTAGAACACCCTTTTTTCCTCTCTCTCCTCTCCTCTATCTTTCAGAAAAACGTTGGAATTCCTTTGCTCTCTATCTCTGAGGAGGACGATCCCCAATGAAATCACTAACTAAACAACAGTCAAATACCAATTCAAATACAACAAAAAGACAAGATGGCTGAGCAACTCACAGAAGAACAGATCGCTGAATTTAAGGAGGCATTCTCCCTTTTCGATAAGGATGGAGATGGTGAGTGGAGAGAGTCGGCGGATTTGGCAGGTTTCGATTGATTCATTTTTCAAAAATACCTCCCAACCTCCGCATTGCTGGGGACGGACGCACGATCGATTGAATTCTCACAGCGATGGAATGGAATGCAATTCAACGGTGCAACCTCATCCTAGTTTATTGAATCCTACCATCGCGTAGACTGGACTGGGCGCCCTCAAACAATGCCGTGGTGGGTCAATGCCAAGATTTTGATTTTGGAAATACAGCACCTCGTGATTCAAACAATGCGCACGCTCACCTCTATCCTATCTTTCTCAATATCGTTTCAGGTACCATCACCACCAAGGAACTCGGAACCGTCATGCGTTCACTTGGGCAGAACCCTACCGAGGCTGAGCTCATGGATATGATCAACGAGGTAAGGACAACAAGACTCAATGCTACTAGTTTTTAATATTTAGTTGTTTCAATATCTCACCCCATCATGCGCACGCTGTACACTCTACTACTACCACCCCCATACCAACAGATCGATGCTGACGGAAACGGAAACATTGACTTCCCCGAATTCCTCACAATGATGGCTCGTAAAATGAAGGACTCCGACTCCGAAGAGGAAATCCTCGAGGCATTCAAGGTATTCGACAAGGACGGAAACGGTTTCATCTCCGCTGCTGAATTGCGCCACATCATGACCAACCTTGGAGAGAAGCTCACCGATGAGGAAGTTGATGAGATGATTAGAGAAGCTGATATTGATGGAGATGGTCAGATCAACTACGAGGAATTTGTCAAGATGATGATGTCCAAGTAGAGAGTGACTATTTGTGTGTCGATATCTAGATCTAGACTGTTTCTACCCTGGATATCATACGAAATTTATGGCTTAGCATAATGGGTTTGCTAATGACTGTAGTACTATTACCATTACGAAATGAAATGCAGTATCATTCTTTCATACGTGTAGGTTTATCTTTTTGTTTAGATTGTTGTTGGTGGAAACTTGATCCTCAAACTATTTTTAGGCGGCCTCTGATTGATATTTCCGTTGGTGGAATTTGAACGGATCGGAGTCTTGAGTGACGCCGGCCAGTCAGTTCGTCTTTTTGAACGATCTTACTTCCCGTTGCGTGCCGTTCCATCACCCTTCGCAACAACATGGATACCGAAACAAAACAAACGACTGTTGGAATGGACCACGCCACATTCAACCTTCAACCTCATGATGGAACGCAAACGAACGTCGTTTTCGAACTGTTTTCGATGGTGTTCTATTTCAATCTAGCTACTGACTGTATGTACTGTAGCTTGCTACTACTGTAGACTCCCATCATCCATGCGAATCAGAATTCTTATTTGTTCAACATTATTGTTAGTTGTACGTGCACCCAAATTTCTCTACATTGAAGGATTGGCAAACACAAACACCATACGTGCACCCGCTAACTCCAAACCAAAAAGAATAAAACACATGAACGCATCAACATCAACAGAAGAACGAGCCAAGGCATGGGCAGAAATAGACCCAAACGAAACAACGAAATCTCACGTCCAATCCCTCCTGGACAACGTCAAGGAATCCAAAGAATCCCAGCAAGAACTTGAGAAACTATTCCCCTCCGATGGATCTCGGATTGGATTCGGGACAGCTGGCCTCCGTTCCGCCATGAAACCCGGTCCGCTTGGCATGAACGACTTAGTCATTGTGCAAACTACGCAGGGATTGGCCAGGTACTGTCAACACGTTCACGCTGCAAATGATACCAACAATAATAAGGACAAGTTACTAGCCGTCATTGGGTACGATCATAGACTCAATCCCAATCTCAATCTTTCGTCCAAATCCTTTGCGATATTGGCAAAAATGGTGTTTCTCGAGGCAGGGTTTGACTGCATTTTGTTTGATGGATACGTCGCTACTCCCCACGTTGCGTACGCAATGACGAGACTCAATGCAGCTGTTGGTATTATGGTAACTGCCTCACACAATCCAAAGGATGATGCAGGGTTCAAAGTGTATTGGAGCGATGGTTGTCAGATACGTTCCCCAGTGGATGCGAGTATTGCCAAGTCCATTCTTGAGGAACAGAATTTGAAACCCTGGACTGACTATGGGAGCATGATGAAGGCACGGTTGTCGTTACAGAAAGATTCCTATTCTGATGAGTGCTATGGACTTGGAAACATGGACATTACAAAGTCAATTGTAGATGACTATTACAAATCGATTTCATCCAGTGGTCTAGTGATGAAAAAAAAGGGTACAAGTGACGATGCCGATGCCGAGTCAGCTGCACCGAAGTTACGAGTGGCCTACACAGCAATGCATGGAATAGGTCACAAATGGGCAGTCAGATCCTACGAAACTTTTGGTTTGGATCCATTCTTTTCCGTCCCTGAACAACAAGAACCCGATTATCTTTTTCCTACTGTTCCATTCCCGAATCCAGAAGAGAACGGTGCATTGATCAGAGCAATGGAGTTTGCGGAGAAGAATGATTGCGATCTTATTCTTGCGAATGATCCCGATGCTGACAGACTGGCAGTGGCAGAGAGGTGTCGCAAAACTAAGAGTTGGACTACCTTTAGCGGAGATCAAATTGGTACCATGCTGGGTCTACGGATATGGGAAACGATTGGGAAAGATTGTGGAAAGGTCAGTTCTTTTGCATGCCTTATGAAATGTTGATCTCGTCATTCGTGTCATATTAATAATAATATCATACTCATCCTTGATTCGATTCGTCGTTCTGCATGTATAATTTCGCATCCCAAAGCCGGTTGCAATGTGTGCATCCACTGTATCCTCCAAAATGCTTGCAACGATCGCGGAAATGGAAGGATTTTATTTTGAAGACACTCTGACCGGATTTAAATGGATAGGATCAAGACTTTTGGAGCTCCGCAAAGAAGGCTACAGATCTCTTTTTGGATACGAAGAAGCTATTGGATTTTGCTGCGGTGACATTGTTGCAGACAAAGATGGATTGACAGCGCTGGGGGTCATGTCACAATTAGCCAATAGTGTTTATGGAAAGGGAGGGAACCTTGTCCAGCATATGGACTCTCTGTACGACAAGTATGGAGAACATTGTTCCAACAATGGATATTACTTTTGCCATGAACCTGAAAAAATCAAGAAGGTATTGGAAGGCATGCGAAATAATGGAGCATATATGACACATGTCGGACCATACGAAATTGAATCCATCCGTGATCTGGGATATCCGGGTTATGATTCTACTACTGAAGATAAGAAACCCAAGCTGCCTGTATCAAAGTCTTCGCCGATGATGACGATTCGCTTCACAAACGGTACTGTGGCACAATTTCGAGGTAGCGGGACCGAGCCAAAGTTTAAATATTATATCGAAATGCGTGGGAAGCCAGGAGTGAAACGAGATATCGTAATGAAGGAGCTAAAAGAAATGTCAGACTTTATTTTGGAGGAGTTGCTTCATCCTGCTGCTAATGGGATGAAAAGCAAGCTCTGAAACTTGCAGAACTGTCATGCGGGAATTTTGGATAGATTGCTAACATAGAATGCATTATCTTATGGTGCTGCATATTCATAAAGAATGATTGATTTGAATTATTTTTAACAATATTCATCGATGCTCGAAGACCATTCTATAGAAGCTAATAGTAGCAAGAGTAATTCGATGTTTCTATCGGTCCATATTCAAAACCATTTCGCATATTTTACGATAGAAGTTAGTTCTACTCTAATTTCTGTCTTTTCTCATCTCGCTCGATACCTGGAGATGATTCTTGCTGGGATTCCTTGCCAGCCCCAATTGATTTACCTTCTTGAATCAATCGGACTCCTTCTCTACCCACCCCCGCTTCATAATTCCATTTCAATAGTGTATTTCCTCCGTCTCTCATTTGCATTTGAATTGGTTCGACAGCAACATCCATGGATATTGATTCATTGGAACCACATCCACCCATCGACCACTTGAAGCTTTTGTTCTCTTTACAACTACGATCATGAGTTTGCACCTTGGTAGAGCAATTATCATATTTCACACCATCACTTTCATCTTTGAAGAGTATGCTCGATGCTTCGTCACTCGTTAAAGTCATTTTATCCATCATTGATTCTGGAAAAATCTCCACGTTAAACGGTTTGTAATTAAGCCAAACATTTACTAGAAATGTCACTCTCCGTTGCCTTCGGACTAGCTTCTTTCTCTCGTCTTTATCTTTTATTTCATCAGAAACTTTAATTTGCTCTTGGAATGCACCATCTTGCATCAAATTTGATGGGGCGGCATGTAAATACCCCCCATCGAAACTCAAATGTTTCCCTTTCTTTGGCCAGCTCAGATATGCATCTACTGATTCACTTTCTGATGGAGATATGTATTCACCAGTAAAAGGATTAACCCTATAATTCAACGCCATTGTGGGAGCTCCAGAATCACTAAGATAAGTAACCGTCGAAACGTGAGGATGAATATACATATTGCCTCCCATTGCTAACCGCAAGTCCTCATCTTTGTCCCAGTGGAAACAAATCCCAGTAGTCTCCAAATCCACTTCACCCGCATCTCGCTCGTCTTCTTTTGGAAGGAGCGCATGCCTCCCTGCAGGTGGAGACGGTCTGATCTGCACCCACCACTCCGCACCACTCGTTTTCGGATCAAAGACTATACCATCTTTCACATGATGTCGAAACACTTCCAGTGCACACTGTTCCAGGACACATCTTGGTTCCATGCCCACGGCTGGCATCCAAAAGGTTCTGGGTAAAAGTGCACAATCGGTGATTTCACAATCAAGGAGCATTTCATCGAGAAAATTTGTCCTTTTTTCTTCATCTTCTGGGAAGAGGATGTGGTTGGAATCATCTGCTAGTGATGTCAGTACTGTCTTGGATGAGTAATCTAGTGTTTGGGTGCTATCGGAGGTTTGCTCGGATATTGTTCGGCCTTTTGGATCAAGTTTCAACTGTAACTCGACCTCGGTCATGGTGGCACAAATATTTTTGGGAAAATGTGTGGTAGTGGACAGCTTGCTTATTAGTTCAAGATGTCTTTGAATGTACCCGGTAGATTGCTTCTTCCTCCATCCATCCTCCATCCAGTAAGTAGTACACAGTACACAGTATCGTACACCTCGCACACGAGATTATTTGTTGTTGTTGCTGTGTTGTGCTGTCGTGTGGCCTCTTTTTCACTATTCCGCGCCATTTTGAATTTATTCACGAGTTTGAGCCCCCGCTGCGCTTCTATCCAATGGCTCTGACGCAACCTTTCCCTTCCAATCGAGCCCGCCGCCGACAAAAATTTGCATCGCATCCAAGCAAGCCTGCAAATTCAAACCTCCGCCATACCTTCTTTGTTCAGAAAAGCATTGGAAAAAACAATTGAATCATTTTGATGAAGAAAAACTCTCATTATTTATTTTATTGACCACTTGGCAGAAGCTAAAGCTACCTAGCTAGATATCTAAAGAGAAAAAAACAACAACACAAAAATGATCTCATCAATTCGAACACAAGTAGCAAGAAAATTGGCAAGAACAAGTTCACGCCAAACACAGTCTCTGCTGATGATAAATTGCAGAGCAAAATCTTCCATGGCAAACTATGTCTCGGAGTCAATCAAAGATGCTGTAAAATCTTCAATGTTAGAAGAAGCAGCACGTCCTGATTCCAAGTTATGGGCAGGAGATCGAGCCTCAGACTCACAACATACAGTGAACGGATCTATATCTGGATCACTCAACAATCACGTCAACGGAAGTGCAAATAATGTCAATGTTGCACCAGATCATGTAAACAATCCTATCTCACCAGCTAGATTACGCATGCTGCACGATCCACTAGACGAATGGTTCCTCGAACGAAAACCTGCTGGTCTAGCAGCATCCCCTCTAACCCCTGAAACGGATCCTTTCATTCTGTCAAAAGATGATATGCAAACATTATCACAAAGTATACGGACTGATTTGATTGGTAGCGATCATCCCGTTCTATCTAAAGCAGCATCATATTTTTTTGAAGAGGGGCAAGATGGTGGAAAGAAGGTTAGGCCCATGATGGTCCTCCTCCTCTCTAGAGCCATGGAGCTTCACACAACGACAACAACAACAACAGCAGTCCGTCCTGACCTCTTCCAAGCCCAAAGACGCCTCGCAGAAATTTCCGAAATGATCCACACAGCCTCCCTCTTCCACGACGACGTAATCGACGGAGCCGACACCCGAAGAGGCGCTCCAGCCGTCCACAAAGTATTCGGCAACAAAATGGCAATCCTAGCAGGCGACTACCTCCTCGCACGCGCCTCCATCTTTCTAGCAAGATTGAGGGATGTGGAAGTGGTCGAGACCATGTCCACCATTATTGAACACCTTGTGAGAGGGGAGGTGATGCAGATGAAGGGTTCGAATGCGAGCGATTCGGAGAATGAGAGGATGGTACAATATTTGAGAAAGAATTTTTATAAGACTGCGTCTCTCATGGCGAATTCGTGCAAGAGTGCTGCTATTTTAGGTGGATATAGTGATGAGATTGTGGCGGCTGCTTATACGTATGGAAAGCATTTGGGCATTGCATTTCAGTTGGTGGATGATGTATTGGATTATGATGGGAGCGCGAGCGCCATGGGTAAACCTGCGTTATCAGATTTGAATGCTGGGTTGGCTACTGCTCCTGTATTATTCGCGGCAGAGATGTATTCGGATGTGTTGACACCATTGATTGATGGGAAATTTAAGAATGAGGGAGATGTGGATGTTGCAGTGGAGTATGTGAGGAAGTCGAATGGTATTGAGAGGACGAAGGATTTGGCACAGGTTCATGTAGAAATTGCTATTGCAGCCATTTCGGAGATAGGACCCAGTGCTTATAGAGATTCGCTTATACATTTGGCACACAAGGTAGTGGATCGGACGAGATGATTGTTATAACGGTGTCTACGTACACGTATGGTGCATACCAGATAATAATATTGTCAAATCTGTACGAGTAGTGTATGATACGTGTAGCTCATGTGTTTATGGAATGTCTATGTGTACGTGTGTACTGTAGTCTTCTTTTCCATGTTTCATTTAAATCTCCTTCCATGCATCCAAGAGTAATCATTCTTGATTGCATGAATTCATATTCAATATTGTACAGTAGTCTTTAGACAAGCACCTGCATTGTACCTGGTAGCAAAATCATTGATTGTGATTATTGTGATTCTTCATTCCTT